>Ga0256824_10001061_pt1 | contig 10638 bp, 1 predicted proteins | sample CV67metaG_FD_191570 | JGI IMG/M metagenome (GOLD analysis project Ga0256824, IMG submission 191570) | Hydrothermal vent microbial communities from East Pacific Rise, Pacific Ocean - CV67 | ecosystem: Environmental > Aquatic > Marine > Hydrothermal vents | place: Pacific Ocean: East Pacific Rise...
GGTGGAAATGATTCTATTTTTAAAGGCTCAGTAACACTACTTAAATAATGAAAAATATACTTTTAATACTCAGTTTAATAACTGTTAGTTTTGTTTTTGGACAACAACAAGAACATTTAACACAATATCAATTTAACCAATTTGCTATCAACCCAGCTTTGGCAGGTAGTAAAAAATGTATTGATATTAGAGGAGGTTATCGATTTCAATGGGTAGGAATTGAAGGTGCTCCTGAAAATGGATTTATAAATGCACATGCACCGTTAAAATTTGGAGATAAAAAACGCTCACCATATAAACCATCTCATGGAATCGGAGGTCATTTAAGACGTGATGCTGTTGGTCCATTCTCTACACTCGAAACACATTTAGCTTATGCGTTTCATGTACCGATTAAAAAGTCAATTAAATTGTCGTTAGGCTTGTCTTTCGGATTAAAACAAATCGCTTTTGATGCAAATAAATTTACAACCATCTATCAAGACAATGCTGTACCAAGCTCAACAAGTTTTATTGTGTTTCCAGACATGAGGTTTGGTGCTTGGTTGAGTACAAAAAATGAATACGTTGGGTTTTCTATCCATAATTTAATACCAAATAAATTAGATGATTTAGGGACAAATGCAAAAAGTAGAATGCATTTTTATTTGACTGCTGGAAAAAAAATGAAATTAGAAAAAGGTTGGACAATTATTCCTTCAATTATGATGGCGAAAGTTAAAAATACACCTTTAGATTTTCACATAAGTGCACTGTTTGATTTAGACAATAAAATTTCTTTTGGTTTAGGTTTAAGAAGGACTGATGCTATTACCGCACAAGTAAGAGTGAAGTTTATGAACTTTATATCAATTGGCTATTCGTTTGACTATATCATTTCAAAACTTCAAAAAAACATGTATCAATCTCACGAAATAACAATGGGTATGAATGGCTGTTCAAGTTATGGTAATACTAGTACAACAAGTTGTGCAACTTTTGAATAACTACAACATATAATCAACCTTTAGGCTAAATAATACGTCTTTGTTAATGTGTATTGTTAATAAGTTAATTATTATTAATACTTTTAAAGTTCGAAACAATCCAAAATTAAAAGCATATGAAAATTAGATTACTGATTTTAGTACTTCTTTTTGTTAATTATAGTCAAGCAAAAAACATGTTTTGGATTGGGGATTCAGGCGACTGGAGTGATGCTAAACATTGGTCTTATACAACTGGGGGTGAAAGTTGCGGTACATTACCATTATTTGATGATGATGTGATTTTTGATGAAAACTCTTTTAGCACCAAGCAACCTGTTATTAGTTTTAGCTCAATATCTATAAAATCATTAACCTTTAATTCTAGTTCAAACACCCAGTTTCAAGGTGAAAACTTAACATTATCACATAGTTTTTTACTTAAACAAAATTCAGTTTTTAATTCAACTTTAAATTTCATCTCAACAAATGATGAAGTTCATGTAATAAATACAGGAGGATTTACTCAAAACTCTAATATTAACATTACAAAAGGAAACTGGGAATTAAATAATCATTTAATAACTAAAGAAACAACTGAAATTCAAATTAAATGTTCAACTTTTAATTCAAATACATTTTCAATAGTTTCTGGAACAATAACAGTTGAAAATACAAAAACTAATCTATCTAATTCATCTGTATTTGCATACAATAAAGTAAATTTTGGTAAAGCAAAAAAAATAGGATCTAATCCTCAAATTTACACACCAAAAGATTCAAAAGATTTTATCTTAGGTAAATATAAAGGAAGTCAATTAAAAGCACAAACAGAAATTTGTAGTGGAGGTCTGTCTATTGATGTGGATATTATTGAAAATTTATGTAATGGTGATGGATGCAATGGAACAGTAACTCTAACAACATCTGGTTCTGTTGGACCTTTTAATTATGAGCTATTTGACCCACCATCTTCAATCAGTGGTTCGGGTTTTGTTTTTCCAAATCTTTGTGTAACAAATTATTCTTTTAATGTTACAGATTCTTCCAATCAAATAATTCCTGGTTTTTTTGCGATTTGTAGTTTTGATGTTGATGTTAATGAACCACCAGTTTTAGGATTAATAATTCAAGGAATTTTTCAACCAGATTGCCCAGAAGATTGTACAGGAAGGGCCATTACAAATCTAACAGGTGGTACAGGAAATATTAGTGTCGTTTGGGAGAGTGGTGAAATAACCCCTTTTCCTTTAGCATTGTGTCCAGGTTATAATACTGTAACAATGACAGATGACAACAACTGTATAGCTGTAGATTCTGTATTAATCCCTGATTTACCCCCTATTACCTTTGATGTAACAATTACACCTCCAACATGTAATGGAGATTCTGACGCTGAAATTTTAATTAATAATGAAGCTGGAGCAAATGGAGCTGGAGCACCAAAACCTTGGACATATATTTTTAATCCAATACCACCAAGTGGAGCTACTGTTAATCCTGCCATAAGTCTGGGAGCAGGAGATGTTACAGTTACCGTTATAGATTCAACTGGTTGCCAAAAAGATTCCCTAATTCAAATTATTAACCCTGATGTATTAACAATTGCAGCTATCAATCCTCAAAGCGTATCTTGTTTTGGGTTTTGTGATGGTGAATTAACTGCTTTACCCAATGGAGGTGTTTATCCATATAGTTATGAATGGTTTGATAACACTACAGGTTTAACAACTGGATTTACGGATTCTATTACTACTATATTTTGTGAAGGTGATTATTACGTTGAAGTAACGGATGCAAATGGATGTGTGAAACAAAGTCTTCCTATAAATATTAGTACTCCAACAGAAATTATAGTGAATGCCCAAGTTTACCCTGAAAATTGTGTGGGTAATTGTGATGGTGCAGTTGATGTTGATCCAAGTGGAGGCTCTCCAAATTATACTTATCAGTGGATTACTTCTCCAATTGGGGCAAATATTGGTATAACGGATTCTGTAGGAGATTTATGCCCAGGAGAATATCAAATAATTGTTTTTGATATAAACCTTTGTGAGTCTACTCCAATTATAGTTGAAGTTTTACCTGCAGAGCCTTTAATTTTAAATTTAACTTCTATAAATCCTACATGTTACGGTCTTTGCAACGGTACTATTACAGCAAATGCTGGAGGTGGAGATGGTGGTTTTACATACAATTGGGTTCCTAATCCACCCGTTGGACAAGGAACTAATATTATTTCTAATTTATGTGGAGAAATTCAATATACAGTAACAGTAACTGATGCGAACACATGTACAATAAATGATAATACAACACTTACAAGTCCACCAAAAATTACCTTTGATGTAACATTAACACCACCAACTTGTTTTGGAGATACAGATGCTGAGATTTTAATTTCAAATGAAAACGGAGGAGTTGGAGCTCCATTTACCTACTTTTATAATCCAGTTCCAAATAATGGACAAGGAAGTAACCCAGCTACTGGTTATGCTTCAGGATTTGTTGTTATAAGTGTTTTTGATGCTATTCTTTGTCAACAAGACTCTACGATTGAAATTGTTGACCCCCCAGTTTTAAGTATTACAGCTATAAACCCACAAGAAGTATCTTGTTTAGGATTTTGTGATGGCCAATTAACGGCATTACCTGATGGAGGCGTCTATCCTTACAGTTATGAATGGTTTAATAATACAACAGGATTAACAACAGGTTTTACAGATTCAATCCCTACAACATTTTGCGAAGGAGATTATTTTGTAGAAGTTACAGATGCAAATGGCTGTGTAGTGCAAAGTATTACTCAAAATATTGGCTCTCCAACAGAAGTTATAGCAAATACCCAAGCTTACCCTCTTCCATGTTTTGATGATTGCCAAGGTGCTGTAGATGTTGACCCACTTGGAGGAACACCAGGCTATACTTATCAATGGACAACTGTTCCTGGGGGTGCTGGTGTTGGAGCTACAGATAGTATATCAGGTTTGTGTGAAGGTCAATATCAAATAATTGTTTTTGATGCTAACTTATGTCCCTCAACACCACAAACAGTTGAAGTATTTAATGTTCCAGAATTAACTTTAGTTTTAAATCCTTTAAATCCAACTTGCTATAATATATGTAATGGTTCTATTAATGCTATTCCTAATGGTGGTGCTGGAGGTTTTACTTATGATTGGTCACCAATTCCACCAACAGGTCAAAATACAGCAACAATCTCAAATCTTTGTTCAAATATTCAATATGATTTAACTGTTACTGATGTAAATAATTGTACAGTAACAGATAATACAACTTTAACACCTCCGCCAATTTATGATATTACTACAAATCAAACAAATTTAATTTGTTTTGGTGATCTAAACGGAACTATATCAGTTACAGTTAATTCTGGTGGTGCAGGTATCCCTTATACTTATGCTTGGGCTCCTGGTACTCCAGATGGTCAAGGAACAAATTCTATTTCTAATTTAACTCAAGGAAATTATTCAGTTACAATATCTGATGGTGTAATTTGTGATACTACACTAGTTTTTACTATAATTGCACCACCAGAATTAACTGCAAATGCAACAATAATTTCACATGTAACTTGTAATACTGATTGTGACGGTTCTGCTCAAGTTGTAATTGATGGAGGAACTCCTATTGTGAGTATATCTTGGAATGATGCTGCTAATCAAACTACGTCACCTGCAATTAATTTATGTGCTGGTAACTACATTGTAACTTTAACAGATGATAATTTATGTACAGCTACCGACAATATTACTATACTTGAACCTTCTGCTTTTGACTTAAATATTAATCAAACTGTTTTAAATTGTTTTGGAGATTGTAATGCTACAGCAACTGTGAATGTTATTTCAGGAGGAACACCGAACTATACAGTTACTTGGAACGATCCTTTAAACCAAGTTGGTAATACAGCAACACTCTGTACTGGTAATTACACAGCGACTTTAGTAGATCAAGCTGGGTGTGATTCTATTATACCATTTAACATTGCCGAACCTGATGAATTAACAATAAGTATTGCTATAATTGATAATGCATGTTTTGGAACGTGTGAGGGAAATGCTGAAATTACAACAACAGGAGGAATTGGCGTGTTGACTTTTGAATGGTTTATTTCTGGCACAAATGTACCTTTAGGGATAAATAATGTTAATAGTGGTCTTCTTTGTCCTGGTGATTATTATGCAATTGTAACTGATGGAAATGGATGTTCAACTCAATCTCCAGATTTTACAATTATAGAATTGCCTGAAATAGAAATTAACGTTCTTAGTACAACAGATGTAGATTGTAATGCATCAACAGGTACGGCTGAAATAAATACTACAGGTGGAGCTGGTGGATATGTTTATACATGGACACCCATGCCAGGTGGTGGTCAAGGAACAACAATTGGGACAGGTTTAGCAGCTGGAGTATATAATGTAAACGTTTTAGATATTGATGGATGTATTGGAAATCAAGGTATTGTTATTAACTCTATTGCTCTAGAGGTATTAAATTTGGATTCAATTGATGTGTCTTGTTTTGGTATTTGTGATGGAGAAGTTAGTGTAGAAGTTACATGTTTAGAACCTCCTTGTATTATTGAATGGTTTGATAATTTAACAGGAATCTCAACGACTCAAATAGGAAATAATGCAACTATGTTATGTGCTGGAGAATACTTGGCATTGTTAACTAATAATTTAGGGTGTGTAATTTCTGATACAATTGAAATTGGGACTCCACCTGAAATTATAGCAAATGTGACTCCTATGGATGAACTATGTTTTGGAGCATGTAATGGTTCAGCTAATGTTATCGCTTCTGGAGGAGAAGGTAATTTATTCTATAATTGGAATCCGAACCCAGGTGCGGGTCAAGCGACAGTTACAGCTTTTGGGTTGTGTGCTGGAAATTGGGACCTTACTGTAACAGATGATTCTACTTGTTTTGTAAATGTTCCATTTGTAATTAATGCTCCTGATGAAATACTTATTAATACTATAAGTGCAACTGATATAAATTGTTTCGGTGATTTAAATGGAACAGTAACCGTTTTAGCATCAGGAGGAAATGGGGTGTTAACTGTTGAATGGTTTATTTGTGGGACTAATACATCTGTTGGGACAGGGGCTAACCTTGGGGGATTACCTCCTGGAGATTATTATGCTGTTATTACTGATGCATCTACATGTTCAGTAAATTCAATTTGTGTAGGAGTTAATGATAAAAATGAAATTACAGCAGTAATAAATACTCAAAACTCATCTTGTTTTGGAGATTGTGACGGTATGATTGAAGTAGTTGGAAATGGCGGAAATGGAATTTATTTTTTCCAATGGTTAGATAATTTACAAAATCCAATAGCTGGTCAAACAAATAATATCATTTCAAACATTTGCCAAGGCACTTATCATATAGAAGTTATGGACGGAAATGGATGTACCGAAATTTTTGGCCCAATTGATATGACCCAACCAAATAATCCTTGGGATGTTACTCTTTCAAGTAGTAATGAAAATTGTTTTGGTGTGTGTGATGGTCAAGCTGAGGTGGTGGTTAATTCTGGCAACAATCCTCCATATACTTATTTGTGGGATGACCCAAATACAGAAACAACACCTCAAACTACAAATACATTGTGTCCAGGAACTTATACAGTAATAATATCTGATGCAGGGGTTTGTGACACTACAGTTCAAATCACCATTTTACCAGCTGAACCTTTTAATTTACAGGGTACTCAAACTAATAATTTATGTCACGGAGATTGTTTAGGAACTGCATCTGTAGTTCCAAGTGGTGGAGCTACGCCATACATAGTAACATGGAGTGATGGACAAATAGGGAATAATGCAATAGGTTTATGTGTTGGAAATACTACAGCTACAATTCAAGATGATGAAGGCTGTATACTTGATTCCACTTTTATAATAACTCAACCAATAGCACCTTTATCAATAAACTCAATGTTTAGCAATGATGCAAGTTGTGGAAATTGTAATGGGAGTGCTACAGTAAATATTATTGGAGGCACAACTGGTTATACTTATAATTGGTTAGGAACACCTACAGGGGACGGAACAAATAATGTGACAAATTTATGTTCAGGAATTACCTCTGTCAATATAACAGATGCAAATAATTGTTTACTCACTCAAAACATTGCAATTTCAGATATTGATGCAGAAGATTTAACTGTTACTGTAAGTGATGCAACCTGTTTTGGAGTTGATGACGGAAGTGCTGAAGTTGTATTTGTATGTTCAGATCCTGGTTGTGTGCAAGAATGGTTTGATGTAACTACAGGAATAACAACTGGCGAAACAACAATTAACTTAGGTCCAGTTTCCGCTGGTGATTACTTTGTTCAAGTAACGAATGCTTCAGATTGTATAAGTATTGAAACTATAACTATAGGTACACCAACCGAAATTATTCCTCATGAAGCTCTAACAGAAATAACGTGTGTAGGAGACTCTGATGCAAGTATTACCTTAACCCCAACAGGTGGATCTGGTAATGGATATTTATACAGTTGGAATCCAATCCCTCCAAACGGAGATAATACAAATACTGCAATTGGAATAGGACCTGGGTTATGGTCAGTAACAATTACTGATGGTGACGGTTGTTCACAAAATTCAGATTTTAATATTTTAGATACAATTCCAATAAGTATTACTCCAAGTTTAATTGATGTAAATTGTAATGGGGCTGATAATGGAAGTATTACAACAATTATTTCTGGTGGTTATGGTGGATATACATATCAATGGTTAATGAATGGAATACCAATTTTAGGTGAAATAAATTCAAATATTACTAATTTAGCCCCTGGTAATTACAATATTCAAGTGACAGATATAAATGGTTGTATTCAAACATTAGCTAACGACATTACTATTTCACAACCTTTACCCGTAAATACTCCTATTACATCTACAAACATTTTATGTAATGGAAGTAATGATGGGACAGCAACAATAAATCCAACAGGGGGGAATCTTCCATACATTATAAATTGGTATAACGGTTTAAACAACTTAATTGGTCAAAATACTAATATAGCAGCAAACCTTGCACCGGGAGATTATTACGCTACAGTTACTGACGATAATCTATGTTCTTTTACAACTACTATAATAACGATAACAGAACCTACTCCATTAACTTTTACGTTGACTTCAAATGATGCTACTTGTTTTGGAGTGTGTGATGGAGGTGGTCAGTTAGTACTAAACGGAGGGACACCTAATTACAATTATGAATGGTTAGATGTTTTAGGAAATGCGATTCCTAACGGAACATTAGCTAATATAAACTTTTTATGTGAAGGTAATTATACTGTAGAAGGTACGGATGATAACGGCTGTTCAATCGGTATTCAAAATGTAGTTATTGGAGGATTTTCGGAAATTACAGCAAATGTATTTTCAAATAATTCAACATGTGGGTTTACAGATGGCAATGCATCAGTTTTTGCAAATGGAGGCAATCCAGGCTACTCATATCAATGGCAAGACGCAGGGCAAGTAAATATACTAGGGCAGACAAATTCGACATTACTTAATATTGGTTCAGGAACATATTATGTAGTAGTTTCGGATGCAAATTTATGTAGTGAGAAATTTCAAGTTAATTTAAGTGATTTGCCAACAACAACCATTGTTTGGGATTTAGTTAAACATCCAGAATGCTTTGGAGGTAATAATGGAGAACTTCAAGTTACTGTAACCGGAATAAGTATGCCGTTAAGTTTTGTTTGGAATCCTGATGGAGAAATAACTGAAGATATTTCAAGTTTAACAGCTGATAATTATGTATTACAAGTAACAGATGCTTTAGGTTGTCTAAATTTTTATGATACAACTTTAGTAGAGCCAAATGAGATCATTATTACACCAACAGTAATAGATTCTGATTGTGATTTATGTAACGGTAATATTACAGTTAATTTGCAAGGTGGCATAGGAGTACTATCTACAACTTGGAACAATGGAGCAACAGGAACATTTATTGATGGTTTATGTCCAAGTGTGTACGAAATAACAGTATTGGATGGTAATGGATGCATTGAAATAGAAACAATTACTGTAAATAATAACAGCGGTTTAATTGCTGATGCAGTTGTAAATGCAATTAGCTGTTTTGATGAATGTGATGGTACTATATCAGTTTCTGCAACAGGAGGAGCCCAACCATACACTTATAATTGGTTAACAAATGGTTCAGTAAACAATACAGAAACAAATTTGTGTGCTGATATATATTTAATTGAAGTAACTGATGCTATCGGATGTATATCACCATTGCAAATTGATTTGATAAATCCAGCAGAAGTAATTATTAATAATACAATGATTCCACCTACATGTGGAAATACAGATGGGCAAATTTCAATTACATCTACAGGTGGAGGTTTACCTCATACCTATTTATGGAACACTACTGCAACAACTCCAGTAATAAATGGTTTGGATGCAGGTATATTTACATTAATAGTAACATCAAATTCGGGTTGTACACAAGACTTTATCTTAACATTAAACAATACAACAGGACCAGATGTTAGTTTACAAGCATCTGATTTAAGTTGTAATGGAGACTGTAATGGTTTGATAACAGCAAATATTGGAGGAGGTACACCAACTTATACTCAACAGTGGTTTAGTGAAAATGGAGCTGTAATTGGTGGAGAAACAAATCAAAATTTAGCAAACCAATGTGTAGGAATTTATACACTTGAAGTAACAGACAATGCAGGTTGCATAATATATGAAACGATAGAATTAGATGAACCTGATGCTATTTTATTAAATACACCATTCTCAATAAACCCAAGTTGTTTTGGAAATTGTAATGGTTCTATTGTTACTAATCCAATTGGAGGTACACAACCATTTACATTTACATGGAATGACCCAAATACACAAACAACAATAAATGCTATAGAATTATGTGATGGGGTTTACAATGTAATAATTACTGATGCTAACGGATGTACACTTACCCAAACAGATTCAGTTAAAGAACCTAGTGAAATTTCAATACTATTGGATAATGTGATAGATGCTACTTGTGTAAATTCACCTGATGGTAGTATTGATATAACTATAAACGGAGGTACACCACCAATGATAGTTCAATGGACTGATGGTACAGGTAAAGAGATTTCTACTGATGAAGATTTGTCAAACCTTTTACCAATGGATTATTATGTAACAGTAACTGATATTAACGGTTGTACTAAAACAGATACTATCACTGTAGATACAGTATTGGTTGTTTTAGCATTTGCAGGAAATGATACAATTATTTGTTTTGAGAACAGTACGTTATTAACAGGAACATCAAACCAAACTGATGTTGATTTTACATGGTTTGATTTGAATTCTATAATTTTATCAGACACTAACGAATTGAGCTTGCCTAATCAGTTACCAAGTATTGATACTTATATTATATTAGCTAGTTACGGAGGTTGTTCACATACTGATACAGTAATAGTCACAATTCAAGATATTGTATATGCAGAAGCAGGTCCAAATATTGAACTATTAAGTAATCAAACAGAAGTAATAGGAGGAGATCCAACTAACAACATCAATACAACAGTACTATGGTCACCTCCAATATATTTAGATGATACTTTAGCAACAAATCC
>Ga0256824_10001062_pt1 | contig 10634 bp, 18 predicted proteins | sample CV67metaG_FD_191570 | JGI IMG/M metagenome (GOLD analysis project Ga0256824, IMG submission 191570) | Hydrothermal vent microbial communities from East Pacific Rise, Pacific Ocean - CV67 | ecosystem: Environmental > Aquatic > Marine > Hydrothermal vents | place: Pacific Ocean: East Pacific Rise...
TGTGAAAATCATCAAGTAATAGGTATCAGCAAGGGTACACTTCAATCAGTCTATGACATAGGTCTTGAAGAACATTTCAATTTTTATGCGGAAGAGATAAATGTACATAATTGTAAAGGAACAACCAAAGGTTCTAGCAGACCCGAGCTATTCAATGCCCAGAATTACTCACGAGATTTCAAGGCAGTATTTGGAGTAGCAGAAGATAGCGGCATGATTATTGTAGCGGCAGATTATGCTACGCTAGAGATTAGAATTGCTGCTTGTATGATGAAAGAGCCTAATATGTATCAAGCTCTACTAGACGGTGTTGATATTCATAAGGCTACCGCATCAATGCTCTTTGATAAACCTGTAGAAGATGTACACGGTAAAGAGAGAAGTAATGCCAAGGTGGCTTAACAGTGGGTCACGGTAAACACATTGAATTCAGGGGACGGCTAGAACAGCTAATCCTGAGCTAAGGAATAAATATGGAAGACAAAAGAATTGGTAACTATTATGGAGGTTGGAAGCTATTAGAGCTACACCCTACTCACTTCATCAAGCAAGGTAAAAGGCATTGTAAAGTCTTATGCACTGGTTGTAATAACAAAATGACAAGAGATTGGATTAGCGTTAAAGGTGGTCATACTAGAGGCTGTAATTCATGTGCAAGAAAGAGACGCTACAAAGACTATAGAGCTTATAGCGGGTCAAGACTGCACAGAATATGGTTGAATATGAACAATAGATGTAACAATTCTAAAACCAGAGATTACAAATGGTATGGTGCTAAAGGCATCAAGCTTTGTGATGAATGGAGGAGCTTCCTTACTTTTGAACAATGGGCACTAAAGAACGGATATCTAGATTTAGATGTAGAGTTCAAGAACCAGCTATCAATAGACAGGATAGATAATGACAAGGGATACAATCCCGATAACTGTCAGTGGTTAACGGTGTCTGAGAACAGTAGGAAACAATTTATTCAAAGTGCAACGACTATCCCTAGCGGGAGTACAGCTCAAGTAAATGGAGCTGGAAGCGGTGTGCAGTCAAATGACTGAAGATATAGTCTACTCTATACAGGGATGTATAGCTGCTCATAGAGAGCGAGTGAAGGTGTTACGCCCTTTACTGAATGAAAGGAACTTTGGGTTAGTAGCTTAGCCCAAGTAAAAGACATTGAATTCAGGGGAAGCCAAGAACTGGTAATCCTGAGCTAAGCCTTGAAAGAGGAAAGTGCAACGACTATCCCTAACGGGAGTACACTCAAGTGAGTGGAAGCGGTGTCCACAGAAATGTGATGATATAGTCTATTCTGCATGGGAACATGTAGCAGTTCATAAGAGAACGGTTAAGGAACTAACGAGCCTTAGCGAATATAAAGTAACATACGGTATGGGACAAGAAACATTTAAGCATTATGCCTATGATATGTATGGTCTCAAATTAACCAATGAAGAAGCGAAAGTAATTATAACTAAGTTCTTTAAGGCCTACCCTGCTCTTAAAGGATACCACAATCTAGTAGGTCAGAAGCTTAATAGAGGTGGATATATTTATAAGACTGCGCTAGGCTATAGAGCAAAACCTAGAATGTATGCAGAAGCCATCAATGGCCCTACACAAGGAACAGGTGGTGAGTGTATGCGACTTGCTATTCATATCATGGTTAAAGAAGATGAGAACACATTGAAATATGTGGTTAATTCTATTCACGATGCCCTCTATTTAATCGTACCAGAAGTAGATAAAGACTATTGGGGTAAACTCTTATCAGAGTCTATGCAAAAAGCATGGTATGAGATTAGAAAGTCATTAGAGTTTGAGTGGCATAACGTACCAATGCCCGTTGATTTGATGTTCGGCTATAATATGGGTGAGCTAGAAGAAGACTTTGCGGGTGGTGGCCAGAGTTTAACGATTGCTGAGATTAAAGCACAAAAGAAAAGGAATGAAGATGCACTTTGAGGAACAGTACAAAGAGTTAATAGTTAGGATTATGACAGAGGGCAGCTACATCAATCCCTCTAAAGGTCCTGCTAGAGAGGTTGTGGGTCATACGATTATTCTTGAACCTGATGTGGTGCCTTTGATACAAGGGCGTAAGATGTTCTACAAAGGTATCATAGGTGAACTACAAGGTTTCCTAAATAATGCACAGACAGATGAAGAGTTTAAATCATATGGTTGTAACTTCTGGGGAGCTTGGACAGGGCAAGGCGTTGATTACTCAAGACTCTTGCATGACTTTAATGGCGTAAACCAATTGAAGAAAGTAGTCAAGACGCTTAGAGATAAACCAGACAGTCGTAAACATGTTATTAGTTTGTGGGACCCTAGCTCGCCTACGCTACAACCACCTTGTGTTATGCACTATCAATGGATTGTGTCAGATAACAAGTTGAACCTGGTGTGGTCACAGAGGAGTGCAGATGTAATGATAGGATTAGCTAGTGATATGTTCAGTGCTTGGCTGTTCAATAAGCTCGTGGCACTAGCCACCGGTTATGAACCTGGTAAGGTAGTAATGCAGATAGGCTCTGCTCATATATATGATGTTCATGACCCTAGTGAGTACCTAGACCGTGAGACAGAAACAGACAACGTAGTTAGTTGCCATGTGCGAATGAGGTCTCTGCAAGACTTTGCGGTTAGTCTATCTGGTTACGAGCCTCAAGCACCTATAAAGTATAGATTATGCGAGTAGGTGCCTTACTGCTAACCCAAGAGAATAAATATCTCATAGATGGTGAGCTACCAAATAGACCGCCTTATGATAAAGATTGGTTGGAGTATCTGTGTTCATGTGCAACAGGTATTACATATAGCCCTGCAACAGGTAAGACACTCCCAGAGTGGGCTAAGAAGCCTGCCTATGATTGGGACCTTAACCTAGGAATAGCTACGCTCAATGATGAGCCAGATATACTATTAGTTACCAGAACCTACGATGATGGTGAAGGCCCTGTGTTCAGAATGGACGATTGGGAACTAGTAGATGTACAAGTATATAGGAGAAGAAAATGATTGATAAAGTACTGGCAGAACGAGGCAAAAGATATGGTGAGTTTAAAGACCATGCTAAGATAGCACAAGACCTAAAGAAAGTAATGATGAGTGGTAAGAGTTGGAATGATTGTTCTAATAGTCAGAGACAAGCTCTAGAAGTGATAGCAGATAAGATTGCTAGAATGCTTAACGGCGACCCAGACTACGATGATAATTGGATTGATATTATCGGGTACTCACAATTGGTGCTCAATGAGCTTAAAGAACACCCCGGACAAACAAAGATGGAGCTATAATGGAAGTAGAAGATTTAGGTGCAACTGATGGAGTTGTACAACCAACAAAGATACTACTCCTTGACTGTGACACGATAGCATTTGCTAGTGCCTCGACAGCTGAGTATGCAGAAGAGGTAATGCCTCGTGAGTTCTACCATGAAGATGAGTGGAAAGAGATTATGGAACACCCGTTCTATTCAGAGGAAGATGGCTGCATATGGAAAACCGACATTGAACAGGCGATAGCTACCTCAACTGAGAAGATTAGGTTTATCATGGGTGAGACTAATACGAAGTCAGCAGAGCTTTACTTTACTGAGGGTAGAAACTTCAGATATGATTTGTATGATATGTACAAAGCTAACCGTAAAGGTAATAGATACCCGAGCGGATTAGGTGCTATTAAAGATGGACTACTCAAAGAGTTCCCAGGTATGTCTTGTTCAGAGTTCGAGGCAGATGATATGGTGGTTATGCTTAAGCGTACACAACCTAACAAGTATATCTTAGCAGCAGTTGATAAAGATGTATTGAAGAGTGTTCCAGGTAAGCACTTCAATTACTATTCATCAGAGAGGTATGATATACCTATGAAGTGGCAAGAGACCACAATTGAAGATGCGTTTAAGTTCCCTTATGTTCAGACACTTATGGGTGACTCTTCTGATAATATTCCAGGGTGCCCAGGTATTGGACCAAAGAAGGCTGAGAAAGCACTTGAGGGTTGTGATACCCCACAAGACTTATGGAAGGCTGTGGTTAAGATGTTTAAGAGCAAGAAGCTTACAGTGAAAGATGCCATAAGAGATATGAGATTGGTCAACATGCACATGTTGCACCCAAAGAAAGGAGGAGGCTATGAGATTGTCTTATGGAACCCACCAACAATAGAAGGAGATTAAGATGTTTATATCAGAAGCACTAGATGAGATTGCACAAGAAGAGGGAACTAATGACCAGAAAGAGTTAGCCAAGATTATTGGTGTAACTCAAGGAACCATCAGTAATTACTATGCAGGTAAGACAGACCCTACAAAGAAAGTAGCAATACTTATATTTAATAAGTATGGTCATAGATGTGAGCCATTCACTGTATTCTCTTTATCAGGTTATAAGAATGACAACTGAGTATCTCACAGGTAAACCCAGAGCGTTCTTTGAACCTGAACTAACCATACTAGCCACAAAGAGAATTAAGGCTTGTAGAGAAGTGATGGCAAAGATAGCAATAACCAAAGATGATGAAAAGAGATATGTGGCAGCAGAAGAAGCTGTCTTGTGGTGGCAAGAATTACTAGAGGAGGAATAGATGATAGTAGCAGTAAAGTTTAATAAGAATGATAAGAAAGTGTATACCTATAGAGTTGACCCTAAGCAAGGTATACAACCTAAGGTAGGTGACCAAGTAGCAGTTATGGCAGGTCAATATAAAGTTGTACAAGTAACTAAGATAATTGTAAAGCCTACAGATGAACAGCTAAAGATAGCTACAAAGTTTGTAGTTGATGTTATTGATACAAACTATCATAGAAAAAGAGTTGCAGATGCTACAGACAGCAATTAATATAATGTATGTATTTGGATTATCTGTTATAGTTATACTACTATATAAGTTTGTCACCTTGACGTAAACTGGGCGGTAGGATATTGCATTGAATTGTGACCACCGCGTGTAAACTAATAGCACCTATGCTAAGAACTAGGAAAAGTATAATTTTTTTACCCCTTGTGTAGACAAGGGGTTTTATAATTATATGGTCACCCTGACATAAACTGGCATTGGAGTATAGTCTATTGAATTAGTCACACAATGGAGGTATGTCTTAATGGTTTATGAATACCTCACCAATTAAATTCAATGCAGAAATTGCACCTTGAATTTATCGGATAAAATTAGACTCTAACGAGGCAGTAGGTGGAAGCCCTGCAACTGTTATCAGTACACAGAGGTTGAAAAGGAATTATCAACTTCTGTGTAGTGACAATAAAATAAAGGGTATGAAATGACTGTATATATAGTGACTATGGATAAGACTATCTATAAAAAAGAGATATCTAACCCAAAAGATAGATTTGAATTAAAAGCACAAATAGCTAGATTAGATAAGAAGTACCATGATTGGGATATGGACTTATACGCATTAAAGAAGAGAGTTAAAAAATAAAGGAGATATCATGATACCAAGAGGACATCAAACTATAGGTGCTGCGTGGGCACTAGACACAATTAGAAATTATGGTTTAGCTTATCTTATATGGAAAGAGAGAACTGGTAAAACTTTAACTGCTCTCTTAACCGCTGAGCATAGTAAAGCTAAGAGTATTCTTGTAGTAACAAAGAAGAGAGCTATCCCAGGTTGGGAAGAAACATTAAAGAAGTGGAAACATGTCAAGAGCTATACCATAATTAACTACGAGTCAATCCACAAGCGTAATCCTAATGCGTATGATTTCATTATACTTGATGAAGCTCATCATGCCATTAGTTCAGTAGGTAGACCGTCTAAGACTTGGAAAGCTGTCAAGCTATTCACGAAAGGTAAGCCTATTCTTTATCTATCGGCTACCCCGTATGCTGAGCATATTGGCCTTATTTATCATCAGCTTAAGCTTAGTGATTGGACACCATTAAAGTTCACCAACTTCTATCAGTTCTTTAGAAAGTATGGCGTGTCTCACAAGACAAGAACTCCTTATGGTTTACAAGAGACCTACACAAAATATAAGACTGACGAAGTACTAAAGAAGATAGAGCACTTGTTCAACATGAAGACTAGACAAGATGTAGGTATTGAACACGAGCCTACAGTAAGAATGATTGATGTTCCTCTCACAGATAAGACTAAAGCTCTTATGAAACAATGGAGAGAAGATAAAGTAATTGACTTAGATGGTCATACACTACTAGGAGATAGCGATGCAAAACTTAGAGCAGTTCACTACCAGCTTGAAGGTGGCACAGTTAAGCTGGATAATACAACAACACTTAAAACAGGCTCACTTGAGAAAATCGAGTACATCAAAAAGAACTACGCTGGTCAGAGTATCGCGGTCATGGCTCACTTCATTGCAGAGAGAGCCTTACTTGAGCGAGAGCTTCCCGGAATACCTATCTTTAGTTCAGATGGACATGCAGAAGGAGTTGACCTCTCTCATATTGGAAAACTTATTGTCTACAGCATGTCGTTCAAAACCAGCAAGCATACACAAAGAGTTGCTAGACAAGCGAACCACAACAGAGCTATTCCCATTGAGGTGGATATCCTCGCCTGTAGTAAGCCCGCCATTGGGAGTGATATCTATAAAACTGTAGCTATCAAAGAAACTAACTTTGTTAAGAGTTCATATGAAAGGAGTATAAATGCTTGAAGCAGCCTACCAAAAGAAAATAATGAGGGATATAGAAGCTGATGGAGGTCATGTAGTTAATGGTACATACTCTAAAGCAGGTGAAGCAGATTTACAAGCTGGCATACCTGTTATTATAAAAGAGGCAGAGCCTAAGAAGATACTTATCCATTGTGCTATAGAGGTAAAGACTGAGAAGGATTACCACAGAGTTATGAGGGCAATTGATGATGATTATAATATCATTAACAGTAAGCCCCTCAAGAGCCATGAGACGTTGCAACTAACCAAGATTAGGTTGTTACGCGCAAAAGGTGGGTTAGCTTTGGTAGCCTACAATTATGGACAAGTACTAGAATACATAGGAGGTGAGATATGAGTGTATGTATAGACTGTAATGGTGATACACCACAAGGAAACCATATGAGATGTCAAGGCTGTGCTTCTATACACAGAAGTAAGGTAGCTTTAAAGACATGGAATGAGAAGAAAGCTAAGGCTAGGGGTGAAGGTAAACCTGTTAGACCAGTAGACCCTAAGTGGCTAGTTAGAGGTACACCTAGTGCATCTTCTATGAGAACACAGATAGATGGCGGAGGGTATTAATGGCTAAGTATACTATCTACAAACTAGATTTTCATGGGACAGATAAAGTTTATATTGGTTGTACTATGGACATAGGTAAAAGGTTCACAGCTCATAAAGGTGACGACCATTGGTTAGATTTATGTTTAATGCCTAAGTCTATAGATGCATTAAGAGAAACTTCTGACTACAAAGAGGCGGCGGATTTAGAGGCTAAATATATTAAGATTACCTGGGATTACAACCTAAATGAATGCATAGGCGGGTATACAGATTGGATAAAGGTGCGTAAGAAAAAGGAGGAGGAAGAGTTTATAAGATACCAGAACAACATAAATTTGATAGAAGATATATCAAACAGTAAACCTGGTGGAAAGAAATTTTAATCATCATATCATCACGAGGATTAGATATAAGAGCGATTAGAGATTTATTCATATCTTTATATGAGATAGAAATAAAATCTCTTAGAATTGATTTAGATTAAAGGAAATAATATGGCAGATAAAAGATACCCAAGAGGGAAGATAATTACAAAAGGTAAATCAGTAGATGTAATTGGTGAGATGATTGAGTTAAAATCAGAGGGTGTATTCTATTGCGATGTAGATAAAGAAAATACTATCTTTGTTCCTTATTCAAACATAGCTAAGATTGAATACCATGAAGTACCTGAACACTTACTTAAGGCTGCACAAGAAAGTAAAGATAATGTATAAACCTACAGATATTATGCTTGACCTAGAAACTCTAGGTACAGGTAGTAACGCAGTTATAGTTTCTATCAGTGCAGTTGAATTTGACAGAGCTACAGGTAAGACAGGTACAGAGTTTGAAGTAGGGGTAAACCTAGATGAGCAGATAGCTAAAGGTGCTAATATAGATGGAGCTACTGTTATGTGGTGGTTAGCCCAAGATAAAGAAGCACAAGATGAACTAACTAGACTTCCTAGACTATCAGTTGAAGAAGCACTTGATAAGTACTATGCTTTTGTATTACAATCAGGTGTTGAGATTGTATGGGGTAATGGTGCTACATTTGATAATGTATTATTGAGTAACTTATTCAAAAGACATGGTAAGAAATACCCTACTCCATTTTGGGCTGATAGATGTGTAAGAACATTTGTAGACTTATCAAACATTGATACACGTCAAATTCCTTTTGAAGGTATTAAGCACAAAGGTATTGATGATTGTAAACATCAGATAAGATATATGGGATTGGGGTTTGGTTATGCAAGACCTGATACTACTGAAACTAACAAGTAAGACAGAAGAGAACGGAGAGATAACTATTCAAGTTGTTACTCCACTCTCTACTGTTGAGCTAACTACTGATGCTGAGATTGCACAGCAGATTTATGCACAACTGGGTCAACGCTTCCTTGAGACTGTAGAGTCTGAGGTTGAACAGCTACAGTTCGACATGAGCAACTAGGGCAAGGAGTTTCTCCTAGCCACTGTGCTCCACACTTACACAACTTAAACTTATTTAATACCATCATTTCATCATAGCCTCTACTGCTTTCTTAACACCCTCATCATAGTACATAGACTCTAAATCATAAAGAGCGTTCCCTTCCATCATACCTTTCTGCATAGCTTCATTAAACTTCTTGCGCCTGTTAGGTTTGTTACCTATGACTTTAGGCTTATATGAGCTAGGCTTCTGTTTATTATAGTTCTCCATTGTAGGTCTAAAGTCTACAACATCACCATTAGGTTGTCTATAGATTTCTTGTTCCTCACCTTTAGACTCATCTAGCATACCCATAGCTTTTCTAAGGTCTACGTCTTTAGCACCTTGACCAGAGTAATGCCCTTTACCTGTGTATGGGTCATTGATAGAAGCGAACTCGCGTGAGAGGTTTTTCTTAAAGTCTTTAGTAGACATTTCACCTGCTCTCCATTTATCCAGACCTCTAGCTCTACTTAGCCTCTGCATGATTAGCTTGTCTTGTAGCTCACCATTAAACTTAGCTGTAGCTGTATCTATGCCAGCCATTCTAGCCTCTTCTCTGAGAGTTCTATTAAGCATTTGGTATCTACCTATAGCTGTGCTTCTTAGGCTGTTGCCCTTCTGATTGCCTAGCATAGTTTGTTGATGTGCCATGACCTCATCTACAGTCATATCGGATAGCTTTCTAGTTCTACCACCACCATACTTACCATATGCATACTCTGTATCATACCCAGTGTTGTAAGTACCTTCATTGGTAGCTATTGAGTTAAGCAATTCTTGGTCATTAATGCCAAAGGTAGAAGCATAGTTTGAGTCATCTGTTGTTAATGACCTATTACCTACAGCATCTGGTGAGTTACCTGTAAAGGCACCTACAGAAGCAGTAGGCTTATTAGGAGTAGTTGCATACTTCTCCATACCTTGCGTGAGGGCTGACATAGCCCCTCCACTTAAATCTACAGTTTTCTTAGTCTTACCTTCTATACCATCATCTGGCGAACCAAATAATCCTTGAGCGAACCCGCCCATTGCACTTCCTAGTCCCATTACTTATCCTTTCTTATCATCTTACCTATAAACTCTGTAACAGTTAAGTCTAATAAAGCTTTCTTCTCTTGAGGAGAGTCTAACTCTTTAATTCTACTTAGTGTATCTTTAATAGAGTCAGAAAACTGGGCTTTCTCCTCATACCAAAACATTCTTTTAGGGCTACCTTTTATATTCTGTATTGTATCATAGAAAGGCTGAACTTGATGCTCAGTAGCCGCTTTAAGCCCTTTAATAGGAGAACCTATCAGCTCCATTAAATCACCTAGTTTAGCTGCCCACCCTTTGTCCGGCCCAATTAGTTGTGCTCTCTCATTACCTATGCTAGTGAATACATCTCCATAAGCGTCTACAAGTCCTTTAAGACTTTTAAAGCTTTCAACTACTTCTGGCTCTGCTAACTCCATTAAGTCAGGTATGAAATCATCTTCATTTAGGTTCTTCTTTAGTTGACCAAAGTTAAGCCCTAAATTGTAGCTGCCTACATCTTCAACACCCTCTAATACCTTACCAGAATATACTTTATTTAACATTTCATTATACTCCTTAGGATATTCTCCTCCATTAAGGTCTTTGAAGTTTTTAAGGTTAGATACTCCGTGCTCATCACTACTAAACAATCTAAAGAAGTCTTTAGGGTCTGAACTCTTCATAGCATTCTTAAGCCCTTTAATACCGCCTTGGTCTGTAATAAGATTATACTTCTCAGTAGTTAGTTTATTAGATGCTTTACGCGCTTCCATAAATGCAGGGTCTGTAATAGTTTCGTCCATCTTAGCAAGTAGTTTAGCTTTCATACGTCTAAGTATACCTACCTGTACTTTATCAGAAGTACTAATGGCTCCTCCTCCTACATTAATCTTCTCATTAATAGACTTAACTAATGACTCCATATCCATTCCACTAAACTCAGT
>Ga0256824_10001064_pt1 | contig 10620 bp, 10 predicted proteins | sample CV67metaG_FD_191570 | JGI IMG/M metagenome (GOLD analysis project Ga0256824, IMG submission 191570) | Hydrothermal vent microbial communities from East Pacific Rise, Pacific Ocean - CV67 | ecosystem: Environmental > Aquatic > Marine > Hydrothermal vents | place: Pacific Ocean: East Pacific Rise...
GGAATTTATGAAACATATACTAAAATAAAAAACTTTTCTAAAGTGATGATAAAGAAAGTAGGGACAACTGATTATGCTTCTTATGATTTAGTCTCTGCTGTGTCAGGAGAAAGTATATATGACATCTTAACTTTTGTGAAGAATCAAACTATGCATATTAAAGATGATACTGCGTTTGACGGTACAAGAGTAAAAGGTTTAACCTCTGAATATAGTGGAACAAAAATATCTGGAACACTAAATTATAATTACTTTTTCATGGCTGGTATTAACGAAAGTTACGATAATGACCAAGCTTATATGTCTTTCTCAGATTCTACAGGGTCAAATAACACTTGGAATGATGGATGGAGGGGAGTAAATCAAGCTGGAACACTTTGGAGTTTACTTAATGGTGATTATTATACAAATACTAATTATCATATAGGAAATAATTACAGTGAGGCTGGTGCAGGATATAAAGGAAATAATAATGGTACGTATGAAGTTTATATTAAATAGCTTAGTACTTCTACTGTGTATTTCAACTATAAATGCTGCACCTTTAAGTGATGAATTGGTTGTGCTACATAATGTTAACACCGTAGACATGAATGCCATAGCTACACCCATTGAAGGTTCACTCATCTTCAATACTGATGATAAAGAGATATATGAACGTAATGCTTCAGCATGGAACAAAATCTCAAGTGATGGTAGTGAGACAAAGATACTTGGAGGGAATTGTATGGATGTCGCAGGTATAGGTACGACTTTAAATCCATATATTATCAATTTCTCAACACCAGGAAAAGCACAAAATACTGCAGGAATAACATGTAAGCAGTTGTTCAATACAGGCTGTGCAACAACAGATGGTACCTATTGGATAAATCCAAATGCTGGGACTACTTCAGATGCTTTTCAAGTCTATTGTGACATGGGAGATGGAGGATGGACAAGACTTGATTATGCCGCTGATTTACAGAATACAAACCACTTTGGTAATGTTAGTGATGGCAATCGCTGGTTACCTAACAATTTTATCTTAAATCTAACAGATACACAGATACATGATATTCGTCTAGCTTCCACAGAAGGGAAACAACGCTACCATGGAACATGTCGTGGTGTGATACATCATTATTATAGTGGTGGCAATAGCTATCGTTATGCTTTTGGATTTAGATATCATCAAGGTCATGAAACTGCACATAATCAGCAAACATATCCAAATACTAACATACAAGTATCAAATGATGGGTGCCAAGCAAATGATGGTACACTTAGATCAACTGATTTTGATATTGTAGACATTAGAGTTCCAATAATTAATGTTCATACTAGAGATAATGGAGCTAGTAGTGAGAAATTTGGCTCACCCCTCACAAATAATCCAGCGTGGTTAAGGTAAGAAAATGAAGATGATAAATAGTAGAAATAAATATTTTCGTGTATTAACAGTTTTTAGCTAAAATAACGTATAGATTATTTCAATTTCAATTATTATGAAGGAATCAAAACATGTATATATTTACAGGCATTATATCAAGAATCAAGCCAAAATTATTATTTATATCACTCAGTTTTGCTTTACTTCACTCTAGCTATGCAGGAGATATCAAGCAGATACTCCCAACAGATGGCAATTTTACTATAGATGCAAATAATAGTCTTGAAGTGATGAGAGTACAGTCAAATGGACTCGTGGGTATCGGCACGACTACGCCTCATGAAAAGTTAGAAGTCAATGGACACATACGTATGACAGATGGGAATGAAGCTACAAACACAGTGATGGTGGGCGATACCTCAGGTACGGCCTCTTGGGTAAACATTTCTACTATTCAAGATGGAATAGGTACAGATAATCAAAATCTAGGCCTCAGTGGAACTACACTCAGTCTCACCAACAGTCCAAATGTGAACTTGTCTGCTTTCTTGGACAATACTGATGTACAGAACCTAAGCCTTGTAGGGAATACCCTTACCTTGCAAAATGGTGGTACAATAAATTTAACCCCTTACCTAGACAATACTGATGACCAAAACATCACTACCTTTAGCCTAGATGCAAACAATACCCTAACCTTAACTATAGAAAATGGCAATACAAAGACCATTGACCTTTCACCCCTTAACCAAAACTTTAATCCTATACCCTATATAGCTAGTTCTACAGTCACTATGGCTGCCTCTAGCACAGGAACCATGACGCTTACTGGATACAATTTTATTCCAACATCTACAGTAAGTATTCCGAGTTTTGATGGGAATATTAATAGTACAACCGTTATTTCACCTTCTCAAATACAAGTAAATGTTACAACGGGTGCCGTAAATACTTTTGATATTCTTATCTCCAATAATGGCATTTTAAATACACAATGGACGGGTAATGGTCTGGGACTCTTACAGGTTTCAAATACAAATGGGCAGACACAATTATCAGCAGGAAAAAATTGTAAAAAAATTCTTACTGATGGTTTCTCTACAGGTGATGGTACCTATTGGATTGATCCTAATGGTGGGAATACTGCTGATGCCTATCAAGTCTATTGTGATATGACTCATGATGGGGGAGGATGGACGTTAGTCTTTAGGCATGATGTTTCTGGTGGATACTTTTTAAATGATGCCGGAGCTGATTCTGTGAATGAAGCTTCACCTGGATTAGCGACAGCAAAATATTCTATTTTACATAAAATAGACAGTATTAAAAGTGCATCTGCTTATGAATTTAGACTCTCTTATCCTAATGAAAATAAACGGAATCATTGGACACAAACATTTAACCCAAGAAGTGGTGGATCTCCAACAAACCCAGTTCCAGGTTACGTTCCTATAGCCATTGATTCGGCTACTAGTCTTTGGGGTGGATTGGAAAACAATTCAAATAATACATTTTTAGATGGATCTGTGAATCATAACAATTGGTGGTATTCTATTGGCTCTAATGCAGCATTTTCTGGGGGAATGCCCGGACCTTCTGTGGTAGTTAGTATAGTTGAATTATATATACGATGAGATTTTTATGATAGTCTATAAAAAAATATTAACATATTTTTCTTTTTAAAAATTTTTGACATTTTTTTGGTATCATATATAATGATAGAGAATAATGCTATGACATTTTGGAGCCTATAGATGATAAACCATATTAAAATACTATTTTTCAGTGTTATTTTAATGTTGCTACATCCTCTCTATGCAGATGTTGTCATAGGTAATGGGAACATAGAGAGACTCAATTCTGGTGTTGTAAAAGACATTAACTGTCAAAATTACACCATTTTAGTAGGTGGTCTTCTAGACACTTCGAATGGAGGTACCCTTCGTGAAGTGACACAATTAGAGATAAATGGTACATGGAACTTTGGAACTGGTCAAATAAAAGAACTTGGAACTTGGATTAATAACGGTATTGTAGCTGTAAAACCAACACAGGTGGGTGTAACACCAAACTTAGAGTTTACAACGATGTGTGGACCAATATCTGTACTAGGAACAGCCGATACAGATGGTGATGGTATATCTGATGCAGATGAAGGTGATAATGCTGTAGCTCTTGGTCATGGTATCACACTAGATCAAGATAATGATGGTATCTATAACTTTTTAGATGATGATAGTGATAATGATGGAGTATTAGATAGTGCTGAGGGTGGCAATAATAAAGATACAAATGGAAATGGTATACCTGATTATCTAGATAAGAGTGCAATCACACCACCAACAACTACGGATGATAGTATAAATAATCAAACAGCAGGTGATGCGGTTACCTTAGATATTTTGACAAACGATAGTGGAGCTAACCCACTTGACCCTACAACCGTTGCGCTAGACCCTAGTTCAGTTCCTGGAGGTATAGGCACCGATACAGACAGTGATGGAGATATAGATCAAGTGGTTGTACCAAATGAAGGTACATGGACTGTAGATCCTGTTACTGGTGAAGTTACATTTACACCAGAAGCTGGATTTACAGGTGACCCTACTCCTATTGAATACACTGTTAAAGATGATACAGGATTAGAGTCTGCACCAGCAACCATAAGTATAGATTACTTTAATGCACTAAGAGCAGTAGATGACAGCATCTCTGCAAACTCAGGTGAAACAGTAAACATAGCAGTCTTAGCAAATGACAGTGGAGATAATCCACTAGACCCAACAACAGTACTTATTATAGATCCAAGTAATGGCATAGGAGATATAGCATTGGTTGTAGCAGGTGAAGGTACATGGACTGTAGATACAACAACCGGTAATATTACATTTACACCTGAAGTTGGATTCTTTGGAGACCCAACACCTATAGAATACACAGTGGAAGATAGCGAAGGTACAGTATCGAATAGAGCAATGGTTTCTGTTGACTACCCAGAAATTGTCACACCAACTCCGACACCAATTCCTACGCCGACACCTACGCCAACTCCGACTCCTACACCAGCGCCTTCAGGTGATATTGTTGCTACAGATAATCTAAATGTGCCTATTAGTCATTATGGTACTACACTTATAGATGTACTAGGTAATGGTGATAACTTTGGTAAAAATGGGGCATGTGATATGACATTTACACAACCATATAATGGAATCACATCACTAGATGATGGTGGCACACCAAATGATCCAAGAGATGACATCATACTCTACGAACCAGAAGCCAATTACAATGGTACAGATACATTTGAATACACAATTATAGATTGTGCAGGAGAAACTGATACAGCAGTTGTAACACTAGATATAGAGTGTGCAAGTACACAAAGATCAGACAGTGGTGATGCTTTAGAAACCATAAGTATGTTGCTCATGATGATATTAATGGGTACTGTAGGACTGCTTTACATAAGAAAAGAAGAAGTATAAAAGCTTTGCATCCTACAGATGCATTGGCTTAATTTTTGGTACAATATCTGTATGAAAATTACAGACATCCGAACCCAAACACTTAATGCTCCCCTTAAAAACCCTTTCATCACTTCTTTGCGCCGAGTAGATGCTCTTGAAGACCTTGTAGTCACCATAGAGTGTGATGATGGTTCCATAGGCTATGGTGAAGGTGCTCCAACTCCTGTAATTACAGGCGAGACCATAGGTTCTATGGTAGCAACTATTGCGTATATTAAGCCTCAGATTCTAGGAAAAGAGATAGAAGATTTTGATGTAATACTTAACTTAATACACACATTAATAGTTAGAAATACCACAGCAAAGTCTGCACTTGAAATAGCCCTCTATGATTTAAAAGCAAAGTCTCTAAAGCTCCCACTCTACCGTATGATTGGAGGTACACAAAGACAGTTTAGTACCGACATTACTATAAGCATGGATGAAATAGATAAGATGATAGCTGATAGTCTTGATGCTGTCTCTTTAGGTTACGATACTTTAAAAATAAAAATAGGCGATGACCCACAAAAAGATGTGGAACGTGTAATAGCTATACATAGCGCTTTAAATAAAAATATTAAGCTAAGACTTGATGCCAACCAAGGATGGACTGCAAAGCAATCTGTAGAGCTACTTCATGCCCTCGAAAAACAAAACATTATTGCTGAGTTCATAGAACAACCTGTAGCAGCAGATGACTATGCGGGACTTAAATATATTAAAGAACGTGTACAGACCCCTCTACTCGCAGATGAGAGTATCTTTTCTGTAAAGGATGCCAAAAAACTTTTAGATATGCAAGCCATAGACTATGTAAATATTAAACTGGCCAAAACTGCAGGTATCACAGCTGCACTAGAACTAGCAGACCTTTCTAAAAGCTATGGGGTAAAATGTATGATAGGGTGTATGTTAGAAGGTCCCATCTCTGTAGCCGCTGGTGTACATATAGCTTCTGCAAAGGCTGACATCATCACCATGCTTGACCTTGATGCTGTGAGTTTATTGGCTTCCCATCCTGTAGAGACAAGTATATGCTTTAATGAGAGTGAGATAATTTTGTCCGAAGATGTGGGACTGGGTGTCTCTTTGGGAGAGTTCTCAAACCTATAATAAGTGATATAATGATATGATATATGATATATAATTTTTTATAAATAAAGGAAAAAAATGAATAAAATACTACTAAGCACAGTGCTTGCAACAGCACTGCTAACCATCACTATTTCTGCAGAAACTCCAACTCTTAAGACACCGGCTACGCCTGTAAAAGTTATGCCATCGGTAAAAACTCCAACCCTTAAAACTATTGGAACACCTGCAAAAACTGCAACATCGGTAAAAGCCCCAACGCTAAAGAAAGCAGAGAGATCCGTAAAAGCTGTAACGTCAGTAAAAACTCCAACGCTTGAAAAACCAGAAAAACATGTAAAGCCTGTGACTACGGAAACACTTTCGACACAAGTAAAAGCTGCAAAGCCTGCAACATCAGTTAAAGCTGCAAAACCTGCGACATCTGCCAAGCCTGCCAAAGCTGCGACTTCTGCAAAACCTGTAGCTTCTACGACACCTAAAACTCCGGTAACGTCTATAAAACAGCCTCAGGAAGCTCCTGCTGAAGCCACTGTTGTATCTGTAAAAACAATTACAGCTCCTGCTAAAGCAACTGTAATGCCTATAAAAGAAATTCCAGCTCCTGTAAAAACAATAAAATAGCCTCGACTGCTGCTTCTAAAAAAGTGTTACAACTGATAAAAAATACGAAGCTCAGAAATGCAAGTGATAATTGCGAGCATTTCAAAATAGTCGCTGTGGTAAGGAAGAGAAACTGGAAATGCTATGTGTAACACTCTAAAAGTTTAACTGGTTTCACCTGGAGACAGGTGGAACTAGGAGGTATTTACTATTTTTTTACCTCTTTAATAATCTGATATGCTTGATTAATTTCCTGCATTTTAGCCGTTGCTTCTTCTATGTAAGCTGCATCTTTCTCTTGTGATACCATGATATCTGGATGATACTCTCGTACAAGATTTCTATATGTCTTCTTAATAGTAATAAAATCATCACTTTCGTTTACACCTAACATCTTACAGGCTTCTTCAAGGCTCATGGATTGGGGTTGGCTTTTTCTCATGTTTTCAAATTTATGTAGCATGGCATCATATTCACTAGGTGCTATGTTTAATGCATCCACAATGACACGTAAAACCTTATCTTCATCAGAAGAAAGTCCCTCATCTACAAAGGCAAGTTGGATTAAAAACTCTACAAACTGTCTACGTTTTAAGCGACTTCTGCCAAGTAATTTGTTTAGAGATTGTGCTACCTCGTTTGTGTCATAAACTCTCTCTTTTTCTTCATTGAAAATCTCTTTTAAAATACTCCTTGTTTTCTCTTTTTCTATAAATATTTTAGAAATATCATCAAACATCATAGCAATGAGTTGCGCTTCTAATTCACTTACTCGCCCATCTGCCTTAGCAACTTTTGCCACAAGTGCAATAAAATGTCCTAAACCACTCTCTCTAAATAATACTTTAGAACCTGATAGCTTATTGAATTGTTTTTTTGCATACACTTTATAGAGTCTAAAGGCTACATATAAAGCAGTTATCACTGAAAGTGTTACAAATATATTTACGATAAAAATGTAATAGAAGAGTACTAAAATTATTGCTAAAACTATCCATTTTCTAAATTTAGTCATTCTGTGTCCATGTATAAAAAATTTTAGCAATTTTAGCAAAACTTACTAAAGAGTACCTCTAATAATTGGCTATGTCTTAGCAAGTAACTGTTTTACACTGTCTTACACTGTCTTAATTACCCATTTATTTAAATAAGAGTCTCAGGAAAAGATGAGAGCATTTTTACTTGTAGAGGATATCACTATTATAGGCACTAGATTCTTCATATTTTAAATCTGTAAAAAAGACCTTATTGGCTTTTTTCTCTTGTTTGATATAGATATATTTTTCAACCATTGTAAAAATAACTTCTTGTATTGTATGTTCTGTTGATCTAAGTTCTGATTCCACACAATAGCTGTCACTTCCACCATTCATATGTATATTAGTCATGAGTATCTCTGCAAATTCTTGACCACCTTTACGATCTGTAGATTGACAAATAATCATATATAGATTATTTGCATAATCAATTTCAAGCAATATATCTGTCTGTCGTTTCCACTTTTGAAGTAAATGTTCTAATTTTAAATTATTCGTTGACAATAAAATAAGGGTAAAGGACATCTTACCTCTATGATTCATAAGATAATAAAGGAACTCCATTGTTGTTCTTGATTTATCCATCATCGCTTTAGCAAGATTTACTTCATCTTCATGAAATGTAACATCATTTTTATTTCTTCTTTCATTGCTCAACATTCAATCCCCTTTTTACATGATATAATCATAAAACATAGTACTATTTTATCATAATTTCACGGTTGCATATTTAAGCTATTCCCAGATTACGCATAAAGTTACCCGCAATAATTGTACTTCTCTCTTTAAACATATCTGCTACTTGTGGTTCATAAATCTCATCAAGTGTTGCAAAGAAAAGTGTGAGCCACTGCTCAAACACTTCTCTACTAAGTTCACCTACCATCATGTGTGGTGCAAAAGGATTGCCTCTGTAAGAAGTATCACCTAGAGCAATAGAAGCCCAAAAGTTTACCAAGAGTTCTAAGTGTGGTTCCCAATATTCATTGCTCATATCATCACCAAGTTTTGCTATAAAAAATGGACCTACAGTATCATCTTTAAGTACTCGTCTATAAAAGTTCATCACCATTGTTTCTATATTGTCTTTTGTTATTTCATTTGCAAGCATTTTACTTACTCCCTAATTAATTTATGAAGTTATATCAAATTAGACCTATTATCTCTTTGACATATGTCAACTAATTCCCTACACATTACTATTTCGCTATAATCCTTACTATGACAAAAATCACTTTATTATTCTTACTATTAACATCATACATATTTTCTAATATCAATGCTATAGTCAGCATTTTACCTGAACAGACATTTGTCAAAGCCATCGGTGGGGACAAAGTAAATATCTCACTTATGGTACTTCCTGGTAACTCTCCACATACCTACGAGCCTAAGCCATCACAGATGATAGATATCACTAAGGCTGACCTTTACTTTGCCATAGATGTAGAGTTTGAACATGTATGGCTTCCTAAGTTTAAAAACTTGAATGAAAAGATGCAAGTAGTTGACGTAGCAAACGGCATCACAAAAATGCACATGGCTAAAGCACATGGGAGTCATCATGATGGACATAATCATGAAGAAGAGAGTCTAGACCCACACATTTGGACAGCTCCTGAGAATGTAAAAATCATTGTTCAAAACATTTACTCTGCTTTGGCAAAACAAGACCCAAGTAATGCAAATTATTATAAAAGCAATCTAGATATGTTTTTAACAACCATAGACAAAACAGATACACAAATAAAACAAATACTTAGTACTTTAAAAGTATCGCGTACTTTTATGGTATTTCACCCTTCTTGGGGCTACTTTGCCCAAGCCTATGGATTAGAACAGATAGCAGTAGAGGTAGAAGGAAAGTCTCCAAAACCTAGAGAACTTGTAAATCTCATCAAAGAAGCCAAAGCAGAAAAAGTGCAAGCCATTTTTACGCAACCAGAATTTTCTGACAGCTCTGCTAAAATCATTGCAAAAGAGTTACACATACCAGTTGTAAAGGTAAGTCCTTTGGCTAAAGCGTGGTCACAAAACCTACTAAACATTGCTAAACATATAGCAGGAGCCAACTAGTATGTCTGTGATAGATATAAAAAACCTCTCTTTTGCTTATGAAAAGCAAATGATTTTAGAAAATATCAACCTTAAAGTGGAAGCAAAAGATTTTCTAGCCATCATCGGACCAAATGGTGGAGGTAAATCTACCCTACTCAAGCTCATACTAGGCATTAATCCACTTAAAATAGGTAGCATCTCTGTACTAGGTAAAAAACCTACAAAAAGCCTCATACACATAGGTTATGTCCCACAAAACACCAATGTGAATACAGACTTTCCCATAAAAGTCATTGAAGTAGTGATGATGGGACATGTGGAGGGGAAACGACCACTATTTGGCTACGGTAAACATGAGGTTATGTGTGCCATGGGTGCATTAACTCAAGTAGGCATGGCAAATTTTGCCCAAACCAAAATAGGCTCTCTCTCAGGCGGACAACGTCAACGTGTCATGATAGCCCGTGCTTTGTGCGCCCACCCTCAAATACTTATACTTGATGAACCTACTTCAAGCATAGACATTACAGGGCAACGTGAAATTTATGAACTACTTAAACTACTCAACCAAAGTATCACTGTCATTGTAGTCAGTCACGATATTTCTGTCATACTTGAATACGCAAATAAAGCTGCCCATGTCAACAAAAACCTCTCATATCATGACATTTCAGACAAAAAACAAACCTTCCATAAACACAGTAATGATGAGCACTTCTGTGAGATAGAGCTTTTACAAATGCTAGGAAGTGATAGTTGCAACACTTGTGAAGATGATAATCCAAAATGGAGGCTAAAACCATGATGGAAGCTTTACAGTTTGAATTTATGCAACACGCCCTGCTTGCAGGTTTACTTGTCTCTTTTGCTGCAGGTATCATAGGGTCACTCATCGTAGTAAACCGTATGGTATTTTTAGCTGGAGGCATCGCACATACCTCTTATG
>Ga0256824_10001065_pt1 | contig 10615 bp, 6 predicted proteins | sample CV67metaG_FD_191570 | JGI IMG/M metagenome (GOLD analysis project Ga0256824, IMG submission 191570) | Hydrothermal vent microbial communities from East Pacific Rise, Pacific Ocean - CV67 | ecosystem: Environmental > Aquatic > Marine > Hydrothermal vents | place: Pacific Ocean: East Pacific Rise...
CCCCAACGGTTCATTATTTTACAATTAATAGCATCTGCACCCTCAATTTTAATGCTAAACACATCATTAATATTGTCATTGTTGGGGGTAAATACATTGGGTATGTCAATGTTAATTGGTGGTACAATGGTAACGTTGCCAAAAGTGGTGTCTGCACAATTTGGGGTATTGTTGTAAGCAATTAAACCTATGTTAAAACTGCCAGTGTCTGTAAAAGTGTAGTTGGCATTTTGGGTATAAAATGTGTCTTGCTCAACATACCAAATGTAAGTATTTGTATTTTCACTTTCATTAATAAATTCTACCTCAGTGGGTGCTGTGCCAATGTTAGGTGTGGCTGTAAATTGTGCATTAGCTAAATTTAGTTGTGGTACGGTGGTGTTTTGGGTGGTTTTACAACCGTTAGCATCTGTTACTGTTATATTGTAATTGCCACCGCTTAAACTATCAAATACACTTGTGTTTTGTGTTGTACTATTACTTAGTGTGTACAATAAAGGTGCTTTACCAGTAGCTTCTGCAACAAGTGTACCTGTGTTATTACCACAGGTGTCTGTTGTGGTGGTTATATTGGTTAAGGTTGGTAATGGGTTTACTTTAACCACTATTGGCATTGTTTTTTTACAACCATTTAAAGTACTAACTGTTAAGCGGTAAACTTGTGAGTTTTCTGGTGAAATTATTGGGTTTGGGCAATTTTGGCAACTTAACCCAATATTGGGACGCCAATTATAAAATACACCATTAGTAGCATTGGCTTCCATTTGTACTTCATTTCCTTTACAAATGGTTGTGTCTGTAAAAGTAGTAGCAATACTAAAGGTATCACATGGGCTGGTGTAGGCACTAATGAATAAAAAATTGACATTTCTGTTTTGAGGAGGGCCTGCACCAAGCATTGAATGTTGTAAATTCATATTTATACTGTTGGTATTATTAGTAATGTAGCCTGACAGGTCTGCTAAAGCATCAGGGCCATTCATGGTAGTGTTTGGTACATCATCATTTAAACCAAATAGTGTATTGTTTTGATAATAAAAGCTGCCTTGTGAACCAGGGCATAGTGCTGAAATATTGTTGTCGTTTCCACCAATAACACCCAGATTATTACCGTTTATCTTTACAATAGTACCGTCTGTCGTATTGTTACACGATCTATCAGTAACTAAAGACAAACCGATAGGGTAAGCGTTATTAATAGGTGAAATACCACTTAAATTATAACTCTCGTTACCCACATATTTTTTATCATTTACCCAAATAGCAGTATTTACTTTTGGTAAATTTGGGTTTTCATATTCAACATAAATAGTTGCTGTCCAAGTGCCAGAATTTGGTATTGTGTTGTCGTTAGGTAAAATTTCTATTTGGTATTGGTTTAATGTGTAAGTACTAATATAGGTTGTAATATCTTGGAAGTATATTGATTGAGGACTAAAATTAGAGGCTGCATGACCTATTGTTGAAATGCTATTACTATGAGGTATGGTTACGGTATGGTTAAATATTTTTATTGGATTTAAACTATCATTAAGTGCAGTGTATGTAAAAAGATAAGCTTTTTTAATGGTACTGTTGGGTTCAATATATAAATTAATAGTACCAGTTCCCCAACCATGTCCTCTTGAAAAGCTGGCTTGTGTTACACCACCGTAAAAACTATCACTATGAAACAAAATTTGAGTTTGTCCAAAAAAACTTATGAAAAACAGAAGTGGAGTAAATAATTTAGTAGAAAAAATAAAGGTCTTCATAGGTAGCAAATATAGGGTTATCTAATTTAATTTGAAAGTTTTTGTAAACGTTTATAATTAATAACTAATTGTCTAATTATTACCAATCAAGGTCAGTTTTTCTTGTTAATATTTCAAACTAAGGTTAAACTCTATATATTATTTTTGAACTTACTTGAATGTATGAAATTGTATTTAAGTAATCATTATTCTCCATTTAAAATGTTTGTTTTCAGTTTGTCTGAAATAGTATTCTTAGTCGTATTTGATGAAAAATAGTAAAGTTTATTAGTGTTTAAAATCAGTTAATACGTGCCATACATTATTTGAATTTATATCTATACTGATTTCAATATATACTTTTCTATGAGTTGCCTTTAGTTATGTTTTATTTTGAATGTTATAGATACTGCTTTGAATAAATATTCGGTTATCAAATGTTTTTTTTATTTGCTTTTAATAGCCATAGCCCTAATGTTGTGAAATTGGTAATCATTAAAAAACCGATTATGATACTAATAGTAGCTACTGAGAATTGAAAATAGTCAACTTTCCCATAAGTAAAATCTTCAAGTACTCCATCAACTCCTTTATTTGTGACAAGGTCTTTAAAGGCTAAATAACAATGATGAAAAAACGTTGGACTATTGTTGACTACTAAAAGTAATCCGATAACAATGATAGCTAATTTTAAAATATTAATATCCTTTAAATTCCCAAATTCTATTCGGTCTTCATCATAACCTCTATCCAATTTTAACCAATCAATTACTTTATCTGCTCCAAAAATTAGAGCTAATGCTAAAGACGTAATTGCGATAGCGATTAGTAAAGCTATTAGAGTTGATAAATTTAAATCATATACTACATAGCCAATATAAGTTGGGAGTAGATTGAAAGTAGCTGTTATAGCAGCATAAAGTCCAAATAGTTTAATTAAAACTCTAAAAAAGTCTCGTTTTGTCATAGGTTTGTTTTTGCAATAATTTTAATATATGTAACTAAAAAAATATAGTTATTTTTGACAAAACTAGTTGTTTACTCTACCATGAAAGGTCTGTAATTTACTATTCATTGTTTTTATTACTAATTTAGGGCTACGTCTAATGGGAATAGAATATAATGTTCTTGAGTAATAAGGAAACGGTTTTTTAAGTTGAATAAATTGATCACTTTTAATAATCAATGCTCCAAATGACATGTTTGTTGCTCCATTATAACTTTTTCGTTTTTCTTGTCCATTTTTTTGACCAGGCACATAATAGTATTCGTCAAAATAGTGTGCTGTATCTTGTTCAATTATTCCAAATTCTGCAGTCAAAAAAGAAGTGTTATTAAAGGTTATAGTGGAGTCATATTGTAAACTGTCGTTAAGAAATTCTACGTTATCAAATTGTTTATTGTAGACTGCTTGAGAATAATCACTATAAAAAAAGTAGGTAGGACAAAAATCAAAATCTGTTTTAAATCCATTGACTATTCCCATGTTATATTTGGCTTGTTTTTTTTCTAACTTGTCAGCTTTACTATTTCGACCGCTTTTTCTTAATGCTTCAATTGATTTTTTTTTAGTTTTAAGTCTAACCAGCAAAGCGCCATTTTTCATTTGATTAATTTGCTGTTTAGACATTTTTACAGCTTGTTTTCTAGCGTTATTTTTTTTTGTTTTACCTTGTGCGAATCCAATTGTTGAAAACAATAGAATTAAGAGCGTAAGAATTGTTTTGTTCATTGTAACATTTTTGGAACTGTAATCATTCATACTGACTTATATGGTTATGATGTCTTAGTTATATAAGTAAATTAAAGTCAATTGAATTCAAATTTAATGTTCTAAGTGTAATGGCTTTAATAAGTCTAAAACTGTTTTTACAGGACTAAAACATTTTGAGTCAATTTCGTAAAACAAAGTTAACCAATTATACATTCCACCATTCCATAACCCTGGGTTTTCAATGTATTTTATGTCTTGTCCATTTTGAGTTTTATTAACAATAAAATACAATTCATCATTAACAAAGTCTACTAAATTGAATTTAGTATTCTTATAGGTTAATGGACTACAAACTATGTCAACTGGGTTAAAATGTGTAGCATGTAACATAATTGGTAATTGGTTTGGAGTAAATTGTGCTTTCTCTATAATTTGTTTGCTAATATTGCCCTTTTCATCAGCAGTCCAAAAAGGACCTCCTCCCGCTTGTCCTTCATTTTTAACCATACCACATACTCGAATTGGGCGGTTAAAATGGGTAAATAACCAGTTTTTATTGTTCAGATCAACTTCATTAATTGATAAGTTATACTTAGTATTTAAAGCTAACGCTAAGGTTTGCCAATTTGAATCGGTTGTAGAATTCAAAAACTGAAACACATCTTCTTGAAAATTTAACAAAAGCCCTCCTAATGCTTTTTTTGTAGATAATGCTGTTTCTGCTTTATTATAATGTTGTATGTTGTCAATGTTTTTAATAAAAATCAAGTCAGATTTAATGGTGTTCAAATTATGAATCAAAGCACCATGACCGGATGGGCGTATGATTGGTAAATCATTTTCTTTTGCAATTTCATTATTATCTGTAAAGGCTGTAGAGTGTGTTTCAGGATCTTGTTCAGAATAGGCAGAAGAAAAATTTATTCCAGTTATTTCCTTCAAAATTTCTATGGAATGATTTATTTCAGTTCCATACTGTTTATTTATAGTGAAATGAAAATTAGCTTTTTCACCTGCTATTTTTGAGCCTTGTAAAATATGTTCTTGAAATGGATTAATAATAAACTTCCCGTATAAATGAAATGGAATTAAACCTTTAGGTAGATTTCCAAAGTTTAATCCTTCTTTAAATAATAAAAATTTTACAAATTTTTCAATGTTTAACTCTCCCGTTTTCAAGTTGTCTTTAAATGCCTGAGGAAGCTTATTATAAAAAGAAAAACGATCGGCGCTATTTAATAATTTTTGAATAAATTCAACAGTTTCATTATTTGAATTGTTTTTGTTTTGAATATAATCGTAAAGATTACCAAACATTCTAGAGCCAGAACCTGAAGCAGGAATAAAAAATGTTATTTTTTTTTTGTTTTTTTTAGAATCGAAATAAGATTCATATTTACTAAATGATGCTGCATCTAGTTGGTTTATACCGTCATTAATTCTACATGGTTTTAGCACGTTTAATAATGGATTACCTTTTATAAGTTTGTTTAATTGTTGGTTAATGTTCTTTTCTTTGCTCATATCTGATTTCTTACTCATATTTGATTTACGAAAAATTGATTTTATTGTTGCGCTTTACTTCAATTATTTTAAATTTGTTAGACAATGATAAAATCATATTTAAGCTACCGTTTTAATTGTACTAAAGCTTCCAAAGTTAATCATCTTTTTATAAAGAGATTGAATCATTCTGTTTTTTCAAAATTAAATCAGATCAATGATAAAGAAATTCAAAACTATATTAAATTATTAAGCGTAAATAAAACGTTATTAAAAGTGACTGATTTAGGCGCTGGTTCTAAAAATACAAAATCAGCTGAAAGAAGCATAAAGTCGATTGTTAACAGTGCATCAATTACGCCACGGTTTGGTTGTTTATTACAACTGTTAATTCAAGAATTTAAGTGTAAAACTGTTCTTGAATTGGGAACGTCATTAGGTGTGGGAACTTCTTATTTAGCCCTTCAAAAATCAACAAATGTATATACTATAGAGGGGTGTCCAACTATTAGTGGTTTTACCCAAAATAAATTGAGTCATCTTTCAAATGTTAACTTTTATATTGGTGAATTTTCAAGCCAACTTAATGATGTGCTAACTCAATCTGGTTCACCAGACTTAATTTATATTGATGGTAATCATACCTATAATGCTACGGTTAATTATTTTGAATATTGTATTGAAAATGCTTCTCCGAATGCTATTTTAGTATTTGATGATATTCATTGGAGTAGGGGAATGGAAAAAGCCTGGGATGAAATTGTAAAATCAAAAGATGTATCGATTAGTATTGATTTGTTTAGAATGGGTATTGTGTTTTTAGACCAATCACTTGATGAAAAAGATTTTGTACTGAGTTTTTAAAATTCAATCACCATTTTTAAGTTCATTCTTCTTCCTGTTAATCGATTTGGAATCGCGTAGTAATTTCCTGTAATGTCTTGGAGCCATTGGTAAGAAATAGTATTATTAACATCCATTAAATTAAAGACATTAAAACTAAATGATAATCGGTCAATGGTTTTTAGTACCTTTTTTTCTTTATATTTAGAACGATTACTATCATTGATAACATCATAAATAAAGCCTAAGTCTGTTCTAAAATATGATTTTGTTCTTAATACATCTTTATATCTTTCATAAGTGGGAGGGCCGTATGGAAGGGGAGTTCCAAATAAGACATTGATTGAAATTTTGAAATTTTCAAACCTTGGCATTTGGTCTTGAAAAAATACAGAAAGAGTAAGCATTTGTTCGCTAGGTCTTGGTATATAACCAGGGTAGTTTGTGATAGTGTCCACAGCAATATTGTTATTCGTATAGCCTGAGATAATAGTGTCTCCGTCAGAGTTTAAGTAAATGTTGTAATAATCATCTAAAATATCTTCTTTAGATTGTAATAATCCAATTTTAAAGAATGATTCAACACCTTTTATAAATTCGCCATTAATTTTAGCATCCAATCCGTAGGCAAAAGCTTTTGAATTATTTTTTGCATAATATCTAATTCTGACGTTGTCAATTTCGTATGGGTTAACATCCCATAAGTATTTATAATATCCTTCTGCAATAAATTTAAAAGGACGGCCCCACATTTTGAAAAATACTTCAGCTCCAATCACATTATGCCAACTTTTTTGAGCTACAACATTAGAGTTAATATTTCCGTTTAGATTACGCATAGATCGGTAAAGTGGGGGTTGGTAATAGAGCCCACTTGCCAGTTTAAACTTTACATTTCGTCTTGTAATTGTACTGTCTTCATTTAGTAAGTACATGCGTGGAGTATATGAAATACTAGCTCTAGGAGTAAACCAAAATTCATTATTGTATGTTCTAAGACCTGTTCGCTCTCCAATTGTGAAAGCTAACTTTGAAGGACTATTCTTTATTGTATCCTTTGCGTAAATAAAGTACTTACTAGTATCAGTTCTTAATTTTGCTTTCAGGTCAATTAAAACATCCTTTCGTTTAATTAAATTAAGTGTATATTGAAAGTAAGATGTGATTCTTTCACTTTCGACTACATTATTTGTTTTTATGACATCTAATAATTCAATGGTAGTTGGATTACCATTAGGAATAACGTAGCCAGCAGAATCTAATAAATGCCATTCACTTAATTTATCATGAAAGGATTCATGTTGTAATTTAACACCCCACTTTAAATCAGAATATCTGAATGTATTTTTTTGTTTATTTTTTTTTGTTTTAAAATCATATTTCCCATAATGATAAGCATTGGCAATCCAAACATTTAAATTATTTCTACCGTGCTTCAGTAAACCGCCAACTCCAATACTAGATGTTGAATCGCCAAATTCATCTTTTGAAGGATCACTTTCTAATTCATTAATCCAATATTCTGCACCAATATCAAAATTTTCACTTTCATTTGAATGGAATGATGAGGCTACAAAATGTAAATTTAAACGTTCACTGAGTCTAATTTGGTAACCTAAAGCGCCTGTAAAAGTTTCAAACTTAGTTTCCTCTTGACCGTCATAATAAACTTTCAATTCAAAAGCTTCATTTACTGTTCCAAAGGTAGATGTTTGTGTTTTTGGGGCAAAGTGATATTTATTAGTAGAAAAATGTCCTAAGAAATATAGTTTTTGATATCTATTTTCAGAATCATAAGATGTAATGTAATTTGAAATTAATTGATAATCAAAAAATGTAGGATTATAGTCACCCTTAGTCGGTAAGCTATTTAATAAATAGGAGTTGGCTCTATACCTTGCACCTGTCATAAAGTTCCCTCTATTAGATTTTCCAAATACACCTTCAATATGAGCTTGTGCTCCCATTAAACTAAGTTGTGCTGAGGCTTTAAATTTGATTGGTGTTCGGTATTTAATATCTAAAACTGATGATAATTTATCTCCATATTTTGCATTAAATCCACCCGCTGAAAAATAGATGTTATCTACAAATACAGAATTTATAAAACTAAGGCCCTCTTGTTGGCCAGAACGTGCTAAAAATGGACGGTATATTTCTATTCCATTAATGTAAATTAGATTTTCATCATAGTTTCCTCCCCTTACATTGTAGTTAGATGTTAATTCATTATTTGAACTAACACCCAAACCAGCGACTTTAATAAAATCCTCAAAATTTCCTGTTCCAGATGGTATAGTTCCAATTTTTGGAGGTTTAATTTTTTCAATTGCTCCATCAAAAGATTCCCCTTCAACTATTACTCTTCCTAATTCCTTTTGAATGAGTTTAATAGTTCCTAAATTGATAGGGGTACTTCCTACGTTAAAACTTTTTTTAACGGATTTATGATTAATCGCACTAAATTTAACTGTGTAAGGATAACCTGTGGCTAATGATAAAGAAAATTCTCCTTTTGAATTTGTGAAATATTTTTTACTAGTCCCAGTAACTTTAATTAGTGCACCACTAATTGGTCTATTCTTATTGTCAGTAACTTTACCCGTTACATTATTAGCTTGTGCATAGCCAATTGTGGTAATAAGTATGAATATAATATGTAAAATTGCTTTTTTTATCACGCGCCAAAAATAGTAATAAGTTAGACTGATTAACGTATATTATTCATTAATATTTTACCGAATTGATTTTATACCCAATTTTAGTGTTTTTACTAATAGCGTACCTTTCAGAAATCATGATATCAACTAGCCAAATTATTTTGTTATTTGACAGTATGACTAACTGTTTTTCTTTTTCAAATTGATTTATTTTTTTATTAATCAAGACGTCTGAAATTAATTTTGATCCATTTTTCATTCCTAAAGGTTGAATTCTATCTCCTTGATTCCAGTTTCTTATTGTTAAAGGGAATTGTAATTTATTAAAATCTAGATAAGCTAAATTGTCATTGAATTGTATTGAATTTATGTCTTTTATTTGTTCAAAATAAAATTGTCTATCCTGTAAATTAATAGATGTAGTGCTGCTATCTATATTTAAATTAATGGGTTGTAATATCTCATTTTTAGATATAATTAGTTCTTTTCTATCTTTTAATAACGTATGAGTTACTGTTTTATAGATTGATCCTGTTTGACCGTTTATTAATTTGATTATTTCGGCATTGTTTTTTCGACTCACTCCATATTCTGAAAATAATTTATACCACATAAATTTTGGAATGGTGTTGATTTTATCAAGGTTATAATTATGTTTAAATTTAAATGTTTTGATAAAATCTGTTATGAATTCATCAATATCATTTAATTCCTCCATCATGGTATTCATTTTACCAGTTAAGTTTTTAGTCAAGTTTTTTAAATCAGGAATTATATGATGCCTTAATTTATTTCTGAGATAATTATCAGATGTATTGGACTCGTCTTCTCTAAACAGAATATTTTGAGATGAAGCAAATTCTCTAATTTCATCTTTTGTGAATTTTAATAAAGGTCGATAAATTTTATTTTTTCCATTTGCAATTCCAGATAACCCTTTTAACCCTGTCCCTCTTAACGTATTAATAAAAAAAGTTTCAATTGAATCATCTAAATGATGAGCTGTTAATAAAATAGCGTTGTCATCTTTGTTTATAAATGTATTGAACCAATCATATCTTAAAACTCTAGCACATTCTTGAGTATTTAATTTTCTTGAAATAGATTCTGTTGCTGTATCAAATGATATAGTATGGTATGGGATGTGATTTGAAATTGCGTAATCAATAATGAATTGCTCATCCTTTTGAGATTCTATTTTTCTTAAATTAAAATTACAATGCAATAATGTATGTTCAATTTTATAATAAAGGAGTAGGTGAGATAAAACCATAGAATCTATTCCACCACTAACGGCAAGATAAATTTTTACATTAGTTTTAAAATTTAATTGATTCTGAAATTTGGTATACATTATAACAAAAATAGATAAAAAAACGGCAAACCAATTAAGGTTTGCCGTTAAATCTTTTTAAGTTTTTTTTACCTTAACAAGGTAACATGTCCTTGGATTGATTGACGCTTTTCAGAAGAAGATGATTCTTTAAAGTCAATTTTCCAAATATAAACACCGTCTTGACAAACTTCACCATTTGAATTGTAATTTCCACTCCAACCTATTTCATAATTTTGAGATTCGAATAATAATTCTCCCCAACGGTTATAAATAGTCAATCTATAGTCATATATGTCGAACCCAGATGTGAAAATTGGTTTAAATGTTTGATTATATTGATCCTCTTCAGGTGTAAATACATTTGGAACATAGTATATCAGAATTTCATCAATCTTAACATATTTAAGTATTGAATCTCGACACGCTCCATTGTTATTTGTTACTAATAATGAAATAGCATATTGATTAGCTATTGGGTCATATGTGTATATGGGGTTTTCTTCATAATTTAAAGAAGATTCATCTCCAAAATTCCATTCAAATTCGTCACCATACATTGAAAGATTAGTAAATTCAATTTCAGTATGGTTTACATCTGTAATTTGTGGGTCTAGCGAAAAGTTAGCAATTGGTGGATGTGTAATCGAAATGTAACTGACAGCTGTATCGCTTGAGTTACAACCTTCATCAGTCGTAACTGTTAAGCTAACATCAAAAACTCCTGCTGTTGCATAATAGTGAGGAAACGTAGTTCCATTTCCTGTTTCGCCATTTCCAAAATTCCATTCAAATGAAGTGCCAATATCACTAAGGTTTGTAAATGTAA
>Ga0256824_10001066_pt1 | contig 10612 bp, 4 predicted proteins | sample CV67metaG_FD_191570 | JGI IMG/M metagenome (GOLD analysis project Ga0256824, IMG submission 191570) | Hydrothermal vent microbial communities from East Pacific Rise, Pacific Ocean - CV67 | ecosystem: Environmental > Aquatic > Marine > Hydrothermal vents | place: Pacific Ocean: East Pacific Rise...
GCAGTAAAAGAACATGCTGAAAGATGTGGTATGCCTTACGTTGCTACAAGATGGTTAGGTGGAATGTTAACAAACTACCCAACAATGAAAAAATCTATTAGAAAACTTGAAATCATTGAGCAAATGGAAGAGAATGGTCAACTAGAAATGTTGACAAAAAAAGAAGCATTAATGCTTTTAAGAAAGAAAGCAAAATTAACTTCATACCTTGAAGGTTTCAGACACATGAAAAAACTTCCAGACATGATGTTTGTTGTTGATGCAGTTAAAGAACACATCGCTGTTAAAGAAGCAAGAAGACTTGGTATGAAAGTAATTGCACCACTAGACACTAACTGTGATCCAGATGTAATTGATTACCCAATTCCAGGAAACGATGATGCTATCAGATCAATTAACCTTTTCTGTAAAGAAATGGCTGAAGCAATTATCGAAGGTAAAGCTGCATATGCAGAAGCTAACGGTGAAAATGCTGAAGAAGTATCTGTAAATGACGAAATGGTAGCTGCTATGACTTCAGAAGTAAAAGAAGAGGCAGCAGCTGCAACAGATGCAGACGTAGCTAAACTTGTAGAAGAAAAAGCAGCTCCAAAAGCAGAAGAAAAAGCTGCTCCAAAAGCAGAAAAGAAAGCAGCTCCAAAAGCAGCAGCATCTTCAGACAAAAAAGGTGATGATTTAACTAAAATTGTTGGTGTTGGTAAAGTGTACCAAGGTAAACTAAACGATGAAGGTTTCTACACATTTAATGACGTAGCAAACATGACAGAAGCTCAAATCCAAGTTATGGAAGACAAATATTCTTTCAAAGGTGACTTTAAAGACGCTGTTGCATCTGCTAAAGAATTGGCAGGAGCGTAAGCATGGCAAACTTCGGACCTAAAGACATTAAAAAACTCAGAGAGATGACTGATGCAGGAATGATGGATTGTAAAAAAGCACTTGTTGCATCTGATGGAGACATGGATGGTGCCGTAGCTTGGTTACGTGACCAAGGTATGGGAGCTGCAGCTAAAAAAGCTGGTAAAGTGGCTGCTGAAGGTGCTATTGGTGTTAAGGTTGAAGGTAAAAAAGCAGTGATTGTTGAAATTAATTCACAAACTGACTTTGTTGCGCAAAATGATAAATTTTTAGCAGTTATGTCTGATGTTGTTAATCATACATTTGACAATGCCATTGCTGATGCTGATGCAATTAATGCTTCAACCATCAACGGCGAGCCATTTGCAGACTATCTTTCTCAGCAAGTAGCAACGATTGGTGAAAAACTTGTAGTGAGACGTTCTGCGCTAATAGATGCAGATGCAAACACAGCAGTAAATGGTTATGTTCACTCAAATGGTCAAAATGGTGTGATTATTGAAGCTAAATGTGATTCTGCTGCAACAGCTGAAGCAATGACATCAGCACTTAAAGATGTTGCAATGCATGCAGCGGCTATGAGTCCTTCTACACTTTCTTACCAAGACTTTGATGCTGCGTATGTAGCTGAAGAGACTAAAGGTAGAATTGTTGCTATTGAAAAAGAGAATGAAGAACTTTCTCGTTTAGGTAAAACACTTAAAAATGTACCTCAGTATATTTCAATGAGTCAACTGACTGAAGATGTTATGGCTAAGACAGAAGAAGCACTTAAAGCAGAACTTGCAGCTGAAGGTAAACCTGAAAAAATCTGGGACAAAATTCTTCCAGGTAAAATTGCAAGATTTATCTCAGACAACACAACTATGGATCAAGAGCAATGTCTTCTTGATCAAAAGTTTGTAATGGATGACAGCAAAACTGTTGCTCAGTATATTGCAGATAAAGCTGCCTCAGCTGGTGGTACAGCTGAAATTACTAACTTCACTAGACTTGAAGTAGGTGAAGGCATTGAGGTAGTAGAAGAAGATTTTGCTGCTGAAGTTGCTGCACAAATGGCATAATTAGCCACTATTTATACTCCATGATACTTAGGTTTTTCACCTGAGTATCAACCTTTTTTTCTTTCAAATATTCCTCTATAATTATTTTGACATTTTTTTGTTATACTTATAAGTATATGCACTATATATTTTAATTCGCTAAATTATCCGTGAGGATAAGACAGAAAGCTATGGATCTTCTTTGAAGATGGCCAGGTTGCACCTAAATATACACATCGTTTAAGGCAACTTTACCAACCTATGCTTACTGAATAAGGAAAGTCAAGGAAACAGTATGTCTGAAATCAGCACTTCTCAAATACATACTACTGCTTCACTTGAGGCTTTAAATTTAGTATCATCCAGATGGTTGGAATGGCAATGTAAGATGATATCAGAGGTTAAAATTGGTGCAGTTTTCCTAAAAAATGAAACAAATAATAATCTAACAATGCTCTCTAGTTGGCCTGAAGAAAGATTTGAGGGAATAGAGGAAGAACTACATGCGTTGGCACGTGATGTAGTAGATGGACGAAAAATAATTGCTTCAAAGGTAAGCTGTCACTTGAGTGACGATGAGACAGTATGTGATACTGTGACATTACCACTTCGTCACAAGAGTAAAGTCATAGGTGCGGTAGTTTTTTTGCAGTCAATACGTTCAGAAGAACAGAAAAAGGCAATTTTTCAGTTATTTCAATGGGGTGTTGCATGGCTTGAATCTACACTGGCTTCTACATTAGAAGAATCAGTAAATGCTAACCCTTTTATTACACATGTAATCAAATTACTTTTAGAGGATGAACCTGCTGTCGTAACAGGACATAAACTATGTAATGTGTTGGCAGAACACTTTAAATGTAAACGGGTTGTCTTAGGCGAAGTGAAGGGCTTACAAGTACATACTTTGGCACTTTCTAACCAACTTCGTTTTGACCATCGTGCATCACATGTCCGTGATATGGAAGTGGCAATGGAAGAGTCTTTGGATCAACAAAAAATGATTCAGTATCCTAAGCCTGAAGAGATGGTTTCTTTAGTGACTCAAAAACATCAGGCCTTGTCAAAACTCAATGATGATACAGAAATTTTGACAATGCCTTTTTTTGATGGGGAGAATATTTTAGGGCTTATATTACTTATACGTCCCAAGAATCATCCATTTATGAAAGATGAAGTAAGAGTCATTCAAAATCTCTCTGAAGTACTTGGTGCTGCCTTGGCATTAAAGTTAAGAGATGAACACTCTTTTGTAAAAGTCTTTTTTCAAGGCTTGAAAAAGAAACTACAAGCTATTTTCGGTGCAGGACATCTCTCTTTAAAGGTGGCGTTTGTAGGTTTCATTACAGTATTGACTGCGTTAATATTTTTGAAAACACCTTATTATATTTATGCAAAGTCTTCTTTAGAGGGTGCAGTACAACATGTAATTGTTGCGCCTTATGATGGTTTTATAGAATCTGCCAGTATACGTGCAGGAGAGAAGGTTGCATCTTCACAAACCTTGGTGCAGTTGAATGACCATGATTTAAAGCTTGAACATTTAAAACTTCTCAGTGAACGTGATAAGATTAAGAAAGAGTATAGGGAAGCATTGGTGTTAAGAGAGCGTGCAAAAGTAAGTATACTTTCTGCTCAGATTTCTCAAGTGGATGCAAGACTGAATCTTGTGAATGAAAAAATTAAAAGAAGTACGATTAAGGCACCTTTTTCAGGTATTGTGGTCTCTGGTGATTTAAGTCAGTCTTTGGGCGCCCCTGTTGAAAAAGGAGAAGCACTGTTTAAAATATCTCCTTTAGGTGATTATCGTGTCATTTTGAATGTTGATGATGAGGATATTTCAAAACTTAAAATAGGTGAAAAAGGTAGTCTACGTTTGATTGGATTGCCTTATGATGAACTGGCAATTAATATCTCTCGTATCATACCTATATCATCTGTATCAAATGGTGGAAACTATTTCCGTGTGGAAGCAAGTTTCCCTGATATAAATGATACAAGACTCAAACCCGGTATGCAGGGCATTACAAAAGTAGAAGTGGGAGAAGATAGTATTTTGTGGGTACTCTCTCACACTTTAGTCGAACGTATACGCTTGTGGTTCTGGTCTTTGGGTGTGTAGGGTTAAGAGATGAATAAACAATCAATATGGCCGTATGTTGCTACATTACGCCCACAATTAAGAGGACATGTTCAAATCTATACGCAAATCTATCGTGGGGAACGTTGGTATGTACTCCATGATCAATCATCTGAGCAATATATGAGGTTTAATGAACGTGCTTATGCTATATTGGGACGTTTTGATGGTGACTTAACCTTAGAAGAGATTCTCGATCATGCCAATGAAACGCAGAGTGAATACCCGATTACACAAGAAGATGTTATAGGCTTACTTGGGCAACTGGATGCTGCAGAAGTACTTAGAGGAGGGCTACCTCTTAATGCGCAAGATTTATTTAATCAATATAAAGCACAAAAACGTAAAAAACGCCACCGTTCACTTATGAACCCGCTCTCAATCAAAATTCCTATTTTTGATCCAGATAAACTTTTAAATGCAATGGCACCATTTGGACGAATGTTATTTTCAAAGACAGGGTTTTGGTTTTGGATAGTAACAGTATTTTCAGCCTTGTTACTGGGCTTAACACATGCTTCTGAACTGGGCAATGAGATAAATGCCATTGAATTCTCACCTGAACAATTAATGGCGGTATGGTTTATCTACCCACTTATTAAAGCCTTACATGAATTGGGGCATGGTTTAGCACTTAAAGCTTGGGGTGCAGAGGTGCATGAAACGGGTATTAATCTACTTATTTTTATGCCAGTACCTTATGTTGATGCGACTGCTTCTTGGGGCTTTGGAAGTAAGTGGAGACGTATGGTTGTTGGTGCAGCAGGGATTTTTGTAGAGCTTTTTCTTGCTTCTTTAGCACTGTTTTTGTTTCTGGCTGTAGAGCCGGGTATAGTTAAACTTGCGGCCTTGAATGTTATACTGATTGCAACCCTCTCTACAGTTTTGTTTAATGGTAATCCACTCTTACGTTATGATGGTTACTTCGTCTTTGAAGATTGGCTGGAAATACCAAATCTTGCGACACGTTCAAAGCGATATTATTATTATCTTATTCAAAAGTACATTTTAAAAATGACTAGTATACCTAGCCCTGTGACAGCAAAAGGTGAAGAAAAATGGTTCTTTTTTTATGGTTTTTCGGCACCGGTGTATCGTCTGTTTATTTTGTTAAGCATTGCAATCTACCTAGTAGACAGTTTTCTAATTATAGGGGTAGCTTTGGCAGTTTGGGCTGTTATGATGCAAGTCATAGTCCCTGTGGTTAAAGGTATTTATTTTCTTGTATTCTCTGAGGCTGCTGCTCCACACCGTTTACGTGGTGTGGGACTTGTAGGGTTATTTGTTTTTGTATTTGTTTCTATGATGTCTATACCTGTATCTGTCATCACATATACTGAGGGTGTAGTGTGGACAGTGGGTGGTGGTCAGGTCATTGCAGGCACATCAGGTTTTGTAAAAAAATCTATCATCTCTTCAAATGTAGATGTTAAAGTCAATCAAGCGTTATTTGAACTTGAAGACTCTGAGTTGAAAACACAGTATAAAGTTGTTAAATACCGACTCAATGAACTACGTGCACAGCATATGGCAGAAGAGCGTAAAAGCCGTGTAAAATCTGCGATGATTCAAGATGATTTGGATTCTGCTCAAGCAGAGTATAGTCAACTGTCTGAAAAACTTGAAAAACTTACTGTAAAGAGTAATGGTAGTGGTAAATTTGTTTCCTCAAGTGTGCGAGATTTTGCTGGTCACTATGTACATCAAGGAGATATTTTAGGGCATATAATAAATCCTAAAAATATTATTATAAAAGCAGTGGTACCTCAGTCTCGTATGGGGCTTGTAGAAACCTATGATACCTCTGTTGATTTTAAGTTAGCAAATAACATAGATACTACATATGAGAGTAAAATTATACGTAAAACACCTCAAGCTATAACGAAACTTTCAAGTCCTGTATTGGGTATGGCAGGTGGTGGTAAATTGGCAGTTGATCCAAGTGATAAGGAGGGTACTAAATTATTGACACCTGTTTTTCAGATTGATTTGAGTCTCCCTGAAACATTACATTTAAATCAGATAGGTGGACGTGTGTATGTACGTTTAAACCATGGAAATCTACCCATAGGTGAACAATTAGCACTTAGTTTCCAGCAATTGTTTTTAAGACATTTTTATGCAAAATAGTTTTTTGACATTTTTAAGTTACAATTTGTATGTATATACAGGTCTGTTTACAAGTCAGTTCTATGCTAAACATAGGTCTGAGACAGAGGGTGATACAATGAGAAAGAAAGGTTTTGGTACATGTTATTTCTTATAAAAATACATCGTGTTATGATGCTGTTTTTTATACTGTTTTCATCGTTTAGTATGGCAGATGCAAATTTGACTACAAAAGAGTTTGATTGTGTGGTCCTACCTAGTAATGTAGCAGACTTAGGGAGTAATGCCCGTGGTGTTATTGCTCGTATTGTGGTTGATCGCAATGATTTTTTACAGCAGGATGATATAATTGCTGTACTGGATGAAGAGGTAGAACGCGCTATGGTTGCATTAGCAAGTAAACAAGCTTCTATTACTTCTGAGATAGCATTAAGTAAAGTGAATCTTACTTATGCCAAAAGAGAACAGGAACGTGCAGAAAAAGCGTATAAAGATAAGGCTTTTTCTATCCATGACCTTGACATTGCAAAAGTGAAAACTGAACTGTCTAATATAAAACTTTTGCAGGCAGAAGAGAAACAACAATTGGCTCAAAATAAACTTAAAGAAGCTCAGGCAAAATTAGCCCATCGAACCATACGTGCACCTTTTTCAGGTGTAGTGATGGAACGCTTTAAGACTATTGGTGAATATATTGATGATGATCCAGTGGTACGTTTGGCTCAACTTGACCCTCTCTATGCAGAAATTATTGTGCCAGTAGAACAAAAAAATGAGATACAAGTAGGTATGCAAGCAGTGGTTTGTACCGATAGAAATAAGGGTAAAGGCTGGGATGTAAGTGTCATACAGGTAGATGAAGTGATGGATGCAGCCAGTGGTACCTTTGGTGTACGTTTGCTTTTACCTAACCCTAATTATAAAATACCTGCGGGGTTACGTTGTGATTTGAAATTTGTAGATACAACATATATACAAGGAGTAACGTCACGCCATGACTAAAAAAATTCTGCAGAAAAACATGACTCGACCTTCGATTTTAGTAGAAATACTAGAACCGCGTTTTATGATGTCTGCAGATGTACCTGGTGCCGATATTTTAGTCCCTGCTGAAGAAACACAAAACCTTGATGCTGAGAGTCAAGAACTTATTGATAATGCACAAGAACACTATGAACAAATAGAAGAAAATGTAGCAGCAACGACTAGCGAAACGGTTAATGATAGTTCTACTACTCCAAATACTATAGAGACGGTAGAAGAAAGTACTAGTGTTTCTGAGACTACTGAACCTGTAGAAGAAACAACTGAAGATTCATCTACTGTTGAGACCGTAGAAGAGAATGAAGAACTTTCCAGTGACAGTGAATCTGTAGAGGATACGGTATCAGATACTGGGGAAATTACAGAAATACTTGATGATAGTGAAGTTACAGATGAAAATGCTGAACTTACTGAAGAAATCATAGAAGAAACTGTAGTACTTGAAGAAGATGTTGAAGTTGTAGAAGAAGATGTAGCACTTGTAGATGATGTAACACCAATAGAAGAAAATACAGAACTTTTAGAGACTACAGAGGTAGAAGAAGAGACACGAGTCGAAATAGTATTTGTCAATGATGATGTTACAGACTATCAAGAACTTATAGATGGCATTGAGCCTAGTAATGAGAATAGAACAATTGAAGTTGTGGTACTTGATTCTGATTTAAATGGTATTGAACAAGTCTCAGAAGTATTATCAAATTATTCAGATATAGATGCTATTCACATTATCTCTCATGGATCTGATGGGGCTTTTTCACTTGGTGAAGATTTGCTTAAAAATGATGACTTACTTGCAAATAATGAAAGTATTTCACTTTGGTCTAATGCCCTTTCTGAAGATGCCGATATACTTTTGTATGGTTGTAATATTTCCATAGATGGTGATGGTGAAGCATTAACTGCTACTTTATCAGAGTTAACTGGTGCAGATGTTGCAAGCTCAACAGATAAAACAGGAAGTACTATTTTAGATGGGGATTGGGAGTTAGAGTATTCGACAGGTCTTATTGAGTCTTCTATTGCACTTTCTGATGCGGTTCAAGCCTCATGGAATGAAACACTCACGATTGAAAATCTTACCGGAACATGGAGTATCGGTAATCCATATATAAGTACTACAGCAGCTGCTACACCAGTAACTGTAGATATGTCTTTTTCTACGCCTACAGGGACAATTATACAAAACGTAGTTGCTGATAATTTAACTACGAGTGCATTTTTTAGTGATACTTATGTTGAAGGTGCAGATTCTATTTACATGGAAATACTTTGGGATACAACACCTGAAGCTGGAGATACTCCTGCATCAGATGATGCACAAACAATTACAGTGACCTTTACTTTTGATACGGCTGTGGTAAACCCTATCTTGCATATTGATAAATTTGGAGGAAGAGGTATCGCACTTTCAAATTCTTCTGAATGGACAGTGACAACTTCAGGAGCAACTTTAACGCAACTGGCAGGAGTAGGTCATTTAAATGTGACTGCTGATTCTTTCTATCGTACTGCAGGGGAAACGGTGGCTTCTGATGCAGAAGCAAATGCTGACGCTTCTTTAGGTACGGCTGCAGGTTCTATTCAAATCAATGGTACTTACACGACTCTTACATTTGATATTACAGCACTTGGTAATGAAGGTGGTGGTGGAGATGGTCTTGAGCTTGCTTGGGAACTTGAAGCTCTAAATGAAGCACCTATAAATTCTGTACCCACAGTGCAAACTATCAATGAAGATACAACATTAGTATTTAATACAACTAATGGAAACCTTATATCCATCTCAGATGGTGATGCAGGTGCAAGTCTACTGGAAACAACTATTAGTGTAAATAATGGTATTTTGAATTTATCTGGTACAACAGGTTTAACTTTTGTGAATGGGAGTGATGCAAGTAGTAGCATGACTGTCAGTGGAACGCTTACCGACATCAATGCTGCACTTGATGGTTTAAATTATGTACCGACAACCGACTATAATGGTAGTGATACTTTTAGCATCACAACTATTGATGCAATATTAGTTAGTTTAAACATAGACGCAAATTTGCAAGTGCATTATGATTTTGAGGATGTTAGTGTAGGTACTTTAGTGGGTGACGCAACTATTGTTACGGACCTAGATAGGGGAGAGGTACTTTCTCTTGATGGTACTGGAGACTACTTTAGTATTGATGGACTCTCTGGTACTCCCCAAAATGCCACTCTTTCTGCATGGGTAAACCTTGATCTCGGCGCTGATTTTGGTGACGTAATCTCATTAGGAGATAGTTTGGTTTTACGAGTGGATGGTGCAAATGGTGTTTCAGGCACTTATTATAATGGTTTGGAATGGGTAGAACTTGCTTCTGATACTTATGTAAACGGCTCTGGTTGGGTTCATGTTGCTTACAGTTTTGATGATACTGCAAATATTCATACTCTTTATTTAAATGGTACTAAATATGCATCTTCCTCAACGAGTGATTCTATAGTTTACAATCAAGGAAGTAATACTGTTATAGGTGCACATGGAAATGGTGACACTACTTATGATTTTCAAGGTCAGATTGACAATGCTTATATATTTGGCCGTGTTTTAACGGCTGAAGAGATAGCTACTTTAGCAAATGATATTATTTTAATAAATACCGATACGGTTGTGATTACGGTAGACTCTGTAAATGATGCTCCTGTGAATATTATCCCAATTAAGCAAACAGTACTTGAAGAGACTCAGACGAATATAGTAGGGATAACAGTCAATGATGTTGATGCAAATGCCAGTGATATAGTAACAACAGAACTTACAGTAACACATGGAATACTTGATATTTCTCTTGTAGGTGCTACAACTATTTCAGAAGGTAGTAATAGTTCTGCTTCATTAACACTTAGTGGGACTATTAGTGATATAAATGCCACACTTACTACCCTAAACTATACTGGTAACCTTGATGTAATAGGAATAAATGCAGATACCTTAACAATAGTAACGAATGATGAGGGAAATACAGGCTTAGGTGGAGCGTTAACAGATACCTCTATGATTCAAATAGATATTAACAATGTCAATGATGCACCTATCTTAACAGCCCTATCACATAACCCTACATTTACTGAAGGAGATGCAAATGTACAACTTTTTGGCTTTGTCACTCCCGATACTATAGAATCTGGACAAAGCATAGATGCGTTAGTATTTACTGTCGACAATGTTACAGATGGAAATGATGAACTAGTAACACTTGATGGTACTACTTTTGCACTGGTAGATTTAATAAGTGGTACCTCTGTAACAAATGGTTATGGCTACAGCGTAAGCCTTGTAGGAACAACGGCAACAGTGACATTGACAACACTTGGTGCTACATCTGGAAACATAGCAAACCTTGGAGCTAGTATTAACTACCGAAATAATAGCGAAACCCCAACG
>Ga0256824_10001067_pt1 | contig 10602 bp, 3 predicted proteins | sample CV67metaG_FD_191570 | JGI IMG/M metagenome (GOLD analysis project Ga0256824, IMG submission 191570) | Hydrothermal vent microbial communities from East Pacific Rise, Pacific Ocean - CV67 | ecosystem: Environmental > Aquatic > Marine > Hydrothermal vents | place: Pacific Ocean: East Pacific Rise...
TGTGTACATACTATCATTCAAAATATGATTATTTTCTCCTTTAAGATTACCCTTACATGACTTTCTTTGTTCAATTAAACATGCTTCTGGATAATATGTACACAACGTTTTTGATTGAATATCCAGATGCTCCCAGTACTTAATTCACTCTAAAAGTGTTTACTCTTTATAGTGATTCAATTGTGTCTTTTAAATCAACTAATTGAGAATCTTCAACTAATATTTTCTCATGATTTTCAGAACATGAAGTTAGAATTACTATCAAAAAAACTAAAATTAATTTAAAATTCGTAATTTTTTATTTAACTAATAACTTCTCAATTTGCTCCCAAATAATTTCAGATGATTTTTGCCAAGAGAATTGTTTGGCGCGTTCTAACCCTTTTTCACTTAAACTCTTTTGTAATGCTTCATTCTCTATTAGCGTATTCATGGCATTAGCAATATCATCTACACTAAAAGGATCAACTAGCAAACCACAATCACTTACAACCTCTGGTAAAGATGTTACGTTAGCGGTAATAACAGGCACACCACAACTCATAGCCTCTACTAAAGGAATACCAAACCCTTCGAAATAAGATACTAAGATTAACGCTTTAGCTGATGCTACAACTTTAACCACTTCTTCAATTGGTAAATGTCCAGTAAATATAATGTCACTTTTATGATTTAAGTTTTCAAAATCACTCGTATCTTTTTCTGATTTAAATAATTTTTCGCCTACAATAATCAATTTTATATTTGAATTGGAAACTGTTTTGAATTTATTAAATGCTTGAAATAGTCTTTCTGTATTTTTTCTAGCGTGTAAAGCGCCAACATAAACTAAATAGTCTATTCCATTTGAATATTGTTTTTTAACGGCCAGTTGCTTAATTTCACTAAGCGGCTTGAATTTATCACTTGCTCCGTTATGTGCTACCGTGATTTTTTTTTCATCTACATTATATTCAGTTACAATGTCTTGTTTCGAGAACTGAGAAACTGTAATAAGATGACTTGCTTTTTTAGAAAATAAAGGAAAGTACTTTTTATAATATGCTCTTGCCGTTTTAGGTAAATCCTGCGGGTAATGCTCAAAATTCAAATCATGAATTACTCCTAATTGTTTCACTTTAGTTTTTAAAGACAAATAGCCATCAGGAGAAAAAAATACGTCAATTTTATATTTTTTCAATGCTCTTGTTACCGAGAAATCAAACCATATTTTATATAGAATCGGATGTCTTGCAGGCGGATATAAAACAATTGGTGTTACATTATCTGAAAAGACAAACTTTTTATCAAAGGGTCTGTCAAAAAAGAAAAAGAAATTATGTTCTGGATGTTGCTCAACAATTCGTTTAACCACTTCAAATGTAAACCAACCAAACCCTTCCATTTTATGCGGTAAAAGAAACCTTGTATTTACGGCTATATTCATATAATTAGAAGTTAAGAAGTAAAAACATTATTAATTCCCTTTAATAATTACTGTGCTAAATTAAATCTTAATGCTACACCTGCTCTTGTATTTGCTGTTGGATATGATGTTGAAAGAATAGGTGTGTTCACTACTCTATCGTAATACACTCTAATATTTAAGTTTTTTCCAAAATTGTAATCAATTGATGATTTAATTGAATACATACTTTGTCCAGAAGTTGCTTGTGATGTGTTTTCAATTATGTTTCTACTAATCGAAACACTATTTCTTATTGATAAATCAAATCTAAAATTCAAATCACTTTTTAATGATTTACCCATAAACTTAAAAGGCATTTTTACATCCGAGAATTTATAACCTGTACCAAACACCCATTCACTTCCTCTCATTTCTGTAATTTGAGCATTTGAAATATTTAACGCTAAACTTCTATCCTTTTTATACTCTACTTTAGTAATTAAACCATTCTTTTTAATAATCCAAGTGGCATCTACTCCTAAAAAGGGAGCAAACTGTTCAGAAATTGTAATTTGTTGAATTTGCTTATCAGCTATAAAGTTTTGCGAATCATCTCTCAAATGATTACCAGAGGCATCTCTAGCACCAAGGTTTGTAGTAAAATTAGAAATAGAAGTTGTAGAACGGTATGCATGTTTCAAAGTGAAATTTCTTACATACTTTTTCATGAATTTATATTTAGATAAACCATCATACCTAATATCCCAGTTTGGCAATGGAAATTGTTTAAATACATTTGTTAGTTTATCAGTATTCCCTTTTCCAGTATAAGCAGCCAAGAAAGACCCTATTAAAACATCTTGTTGATTAGCTCCAAACCCATCATAATATCCATTATCTGTTAAACCTGCACCTTCTTCCTCTCCTAACAATTGAGATACATAAGGTCTTAAGTTTCTCATTTTTTCAAATATCTCAGAAACATATGTAGAATCAAAAGAAGTAAATGAAGTATTCCATGTAATTGTTGTAAAATTTAAATTACCTGTATTGATTGGGTTTTGATACTGAAACAAACTATCGCCTGGAGAATTTAAATTCTCAGACCAACGGTAATAACTATTTTGATTTTCAGATTCAGTTCTATTTAAAGACAAATTAATCGTAAAATATTTTATGGGTTGAATCGTTGCTTTTAGACTGTAATTTTGAGAATGAGCTACTGTATGTTGCGTATTGATTTGAGAGTTCTTAACCAACCAATTGTTATTGGCTGCAAATGGGGCATAAGAAGAATCTGCCCCCCAAATATTGGTAGGGTTACCAAATAAATCATAATTTTGACGACCAGATACAAACCCAAAACTAGGTGCATTAAAGCTATTGTCCAAACCTACTATTGAGGTTTCTCCATTAAACCCAGGTAATAACATACCATCAGTAACCGAATAATTATAATTAAGATTTCTAACTGCCATAATAGCTCTCACTACACCTTTAAGAATAGGATTGATTTCTTCTTTTTTCTTCTTCTTTTTCTTACCTTCTTCCTTTTCTTTATCTTTTTTAGCAACAGTAGCTGAACCTCTTCTACTACCTTGAGATTTTGATTTACTTCTTCTATCGTTATTTACTTTTTTAAAGAAGCCTACTTTATTATAAAGTGTTACTAAGTTGAATTGACCGTTAATACTAAAGTTTCTAGAATTTTGAATAGTATTACCGTAATTCACTTGTGACAATGGTGCACGTTGCCAATCATAACTACTTCTTAATTTAGCTGTGGCAGATATCCAATCTGTTAATGGAAATTTATTAAGTGGTACTTTATATGAAAAGTCGTAATTATGACCGTAATTCTTAGTGAATCCACCTAGTTTTATAGTGTCAGATGCACTTCTATTAAAAAATGGATTAAATGTTTTATTCAAAATATCACCATACTTTACAGAATTTTCTTGAGCAATTGAACCAACGACAGCATCTCTATCAATATTCCCTTGTGGCTCTCTAACTATCGCTTGATTGTTTGCTGAAAATGAAAATTTCAAATTCTTAGTAAAGTCATATTTAAACGTATAGGCTCTATCCCACGTAAAGTTCTTATAATAGGTTGGTAGGAATACAAAACTAGTATCTAAAGCGTTTCTGTTTTGATGTACGTTATACATTCTTTGTAAGTTATTATTGAAAGACAGAGACTTTGGGCCTAAGTAAAAATTAACATCTTTCACCAACCTCAACCATTTAGATTTTTTCAAGAAACTAACTTTTTTAAACGGTTCAATTAAAAGTGGTTTAGCAGAAAATGCATAATTTAAGCCACCTCTATATGTTTTCGTTCTATCCTCTTCTGTATTAATATCTCTTCTATACAATTCGTTATAAGAATACGTCAAAGATAAATTCTCTACATCCCAAATCCGTGCAGTTTTACCTGCTTTTCTGTTTTTTCTAATATTAGTAACATTAAACGAACGTCTTACCGTTAAGTCTCTTGAATTTTCAGTTTTTTGTTGTCTAATATCTTTGCTATATTCTTTTAATTTAACATCAGGTGCTAATAAATCATACTCAGGATCAATTGCATTAACAGAATACCCTAAATAAAGAGGTAAAGATATAGCTACTTTACGACCAAAGAATTGACCCATTTCAAAGTTAGACGTAAAGTCAAATCCTTTTCTGTACTCTCTTTGTCTATCACTTACTTTCTTCTCAATACTTCCCCAACCAGGAGTAGAATAATTACCAGCTACAGAAACATTTCCAAAATCAGCTAATTGAGCTGTTACTTTTGCTGTTGACGCCCATCCTCCGTTTTGTTTAAAATCAGTTAAACGTAATTCATTCACCCATATTTCGGCACATTTTTCATTACCATCATCAGGCCATAAGGTATTAAATGCTGCTTTTGGATTTCTAACACCAATCATAATCACTTTCATACCTGCAAGGTTTGGATTACCTTTTACACTTATTTGATGATCTCCATTTGTTGTATCACTAAAAACAGCGATAGTAGTTGTATTTCCTAAAAGAATCTGTGCATCTCTTTGTCTTTTTAATGCTGTTAATCGATCTAAGTCTATTACCATTTCATTAACAGAAGGCCATATTTCAGTATCTTGACTAAAGTTAGTTCCCCAAGGCGTGACGTCCATTGGTAATTCATATTCATAATAATTATCATCAAAATCAGTTCCCAATCTCACAAAACAAGTTAAATCTTTATCATTTAAATTAGCTTCAATATCTTTAGCTTCACAATGCACAAACATTTGGATTTTAGAATATGAACGAACATCAAACGTAATATTCTTATAGGCAGCCCTAGAATCACCATCTTTAAGCCCACATACTTCTAATGCTAAAGACTGTTCATTTAACTGTCTTTGGTTAATTGAATTAGCATCATTTTCACGATTAATACCTGGAGGTATTGCATAATTAACAGGTGTTTTACCTTCATTCTCTTCTAAATTCACAGCTGATATTACAAATTCAGTAGAGTTTGGATCTTCAATAGGAACTTCTCCAGTTGCCATGTTCTGAGCATATTCTCTCCACGTTCCTCTTATCAACTCAAGCTTACCAAATCTAAATACTTTTTCGTTCTCAAATCCATGAAGAAACATTCTCATAAATCTGATAGATCTAAAATCAGCAATGTTATTTACGACTCTAGTAGGTTGTGCTAAAGGAATTTTAAATTGATACCACGTTTCAGTTGACCCATCCTTTTTTGTTATAACTTGTTCGTTATTAATATAATTTTGTCCTACTACTAATCCTGTAGGACTAATATCAACTTTGTATTGGTAATAGTTTTCAGTTTCACTCAAGTTATTATCTTGATTTAAATCTTCAATATCTGGGTTAGTTCTAGCTTGAGTTGGATAGCCTAAAACATTCATTGTGTCGGACATTTCAGCTGTAGGTGAATTCCCCTCCATTCCATTATAATATTTATAACGTCTCACAATATCAAACTTTTGAGTATCATATACATCATCTAAATAATAATTGTAATTATCTGAAGATGGATCATTACTAATTTTTGCTTTAGCAGATGCCGACAAAGCAGAACCTGATGCCCAAGATGTATAACTATTAAACTTTGAAAATTCAGCAGCATCATCATAACCATCTAATCCAATATCCTGATATTGTCGTGTTCCATTATTATTATCAAATGCAGTTACAATTACTTGTTGATTACTAATAAGTGCCCAATCTGTTTGATCATATTCTGAAGTCACCACTGTAGATGTTATTGGATTACCATTTTCAAAACTCTTTCTAGAATCAGGTAAAACATCTTCAGAAATATTACCCAGATTAAAATATATCGCCCCATCATCTAAATTAACTGACCCATTATCAGTTGCGTCATTATTATACGGATCTAACATCCAGAATTGGATATACTGTACATTAGCTGTTTCAAAATTTGTAGTAGTTAAAGAACGCATAATTCCAGCCCATCTTTTTTCAGGATTTGTAAACAAACCATCCACATCTATATTTGAACCATTTTGATCATAATTATATGGCCCTCTTTCTTTTGGGTAATACGCTAAATCTAATATCGATACATTATTCAATGTTCCCACTACAGGAGAAGACTGAGGAAACAACTCTTGTTGTTGCACCAATCTTTGACGACTGTCTTCTAAAATATCATTATTACCTTTTATATGAGATGGCGTAGTTGAATAAGACTGATAAAAAGCTGTTGGATCAATCACATACCAAGACAAATGAGACCTACCAAACCCAGAAGCTACTGAGCCCGGTGTATTAACAAAAGCTGATTCTGGAAACAAATCTTCTTGCCCTTGAGGTAATGACGCTAATTTCCATGACCCGAAATTTGACACATTAATAGAAGACTGACTTCCTTCAAACCCATCAATATAAGACACTCCTCCATCACCAATTGCACGTTGCGTACCTGGTATTAAGTATGCAAACTCACCTGAAGCAGTAATAAATGATTTTTCTTTTGTAGAGATTACAGGTAAAAAGTCAACTAATTTTGTCAAAAAGGGAACCTCTTTTCTAAAACTCACATCAGTTCCTAAAACGGTATTACTTATTGGCTCATTTCCAATGTTTACCTTTTGAGTTAATGGTTTTTCAGTTAAATTCATTACCGTAGCACCCCAATTAAAGTCTTTATTAAACTCATAATTGAAATGTGCTCCGACTAATGATTTTGAATTAAACCCAAATAATGAATTACTTTCCAATTGAACTTTAATAGGCGTTTGAGCCTCTAAAATCCCTTGATTTAATATTTTTACTCGTCCAAGGTTATAATCAACACTATAATCTACCCCTTCTGTTAATTTCACTCCACCAGCAGTTACTGTAACACTTCCTTCAGGTACATTTAAAGAATTTAATGCTATATCTGAACTAACAGACGACTTATAAGTTCCTTTTATTAAAAATCTATTTTTACTAGGTAATTGCTGTGCTGCTGTTTTTGTAGAATCATATAATTCTTGAAACTTAATGTTCTCAATTTGATAAGGAGAAATCACATTTCCATTTGCATTAGTAGCTTCCAATTTAGCCCCTAAGGTTGTCCCAAAAGGTTCAATTGTTGTAAAAAATATTCTACCTGTTCTTGTATCAATTGTCCCTCCGTTTGTTACTCTATTTCCAACAGTTTGAAAAGGAACGAAATCAAAACGTCCATCCGGATATGCTTCTGTATTCAAGTTTAATCTATCCAAATCTAAATACTGAATTAACACTTTATCATCTACACCTTCATAAGGTAAATAATTAACATCAACAGACGTTCTTGGGTTATTATACCAAACATCTAACTGAAAATCTTCAGGACCTACTTGATAAGCACCAAGTGAGTACACATTTTTCATCATTAAATGCCATAATTTATTTTGAGGGTTAATAACCGTTGGCTTAATCAATTTTAATATTAATGAACTTTTAGATCCTTCTTGAATTGGAACATCTGCAGAAAACTCACCCACTTGAAATGTTTTACCTTCATAGGTATATTGGTAAGACACTCCTAACACCTCATCTTGATTTAACGGCTGTCTTAAAGATATGTAACCTAACAAAGAATTATACTTAAATTCCTGTTCTGATAATTGCCTTGAATTCTCTACTTTCTCATAATGTTTTGACTGCACAAATGGCCCTGATTGAATAGCTGTACCAGCTAATACAGAAACAGAATTAGAAAACTCTCTAATTAATGGATTATCTTTTAAATTTCCATATAAATTATTCGCGGCATTATCAGGCAATACGACTCCACTCGCAACAATTGGATTCCCTTCTGTGTACTCATCCTTTGTTTCTCCTAAATCGGTGAATGCAATAATATTTCTTGTGTTTTCAACTCTATTAATTCTATTGGTTACCCAAACTTCAACTTTAGTAATATTTACACCAGAATTAACAAATGGCATTGTTTTCATTGCTTCATCATAATGCTCTCTATGATAAAAGTTTAAAAAATAATGTTTATTCGCTTCATAATTATCTGCTTTAACTTCAAAGTCTTGAGTTTGTGCCCCACCTTCTACATTAATTTCTTGTCGTTTTCCTTTTTGTTGTGATAAAATGGTATTCACAGTCAATCTACCAAACTTCAAATCAGTTCTTATCCCAAACAAACTTTGAGACCCTTGGATTAAGGATGTATTTAGTGGTAACGTAACATTACCTGCTTCTATTTTTTGGATGATTTCATCTTCATATCCAGTATAACCAATTTTTACTTGATTTTCAAAATTAAATGTAGCTTCTGTATTTTGAGAAATTTCTAATTTTAATTTATCTCCAATTTGACCTACTAAATTTAACTGTATTTTTTGTTGAAAATCAAAAGTTGTTACACGCCTCTGATTAACAGGTAAGGACGGATTGTCATACTTAGAAATATTTACACCAAACTGTAACTCAGCAGATCCCTGAGGACGAATCGATATTTCGTCTCCTCCAAAAATCATATCAAATCCTTTATTCTTAATTTTTAATGGTGGAATCAAATCTCCAGCTGCCTGATCCTCATCTTCAATTTTCTCTTGAAAGTAATCATTCATGGCCTTTTTCCTTTCATAAGCCATGTACTCTTTTAACGTCATTGAAGTAGGATAACGGTAATATCTCTCACCTATTTTTTGGTAAATATCATACATTCCAGTTTCTGGATTATATTTTATTTCGGTTTGAATATTAGACGGCAGATTAAAATCAAACCTAGTATTTGGTTTAGTCGAATAATCTGTATAATCAGATATTGGATAAGGTAAATTTACTTTAGGTGTATCTGCCTCAGCATAAGAATTCAATTGTATTGAATAATTTAATTGTTTCAATGTTTTAAACGTAGGTTCATCAATAGCTTTCAATTGAAAACCAATCATAAAAACAAACAAAAACAATATTACGTTATACTTTTTCAATTTATAAAATCTTTAATGCACCTTTAATTAATTCTTCAACTGTTTGATCATCTGTCAACACTTTATTAATCGCTTTTTCAGATTTTGTTTTATCAAATCCTAATGCAGACAATGCAGTTAACGCATCAAATTTGTTTGTATTGTTCCCTGAGAAAATATTTTCAGCAGAAAATTCAATTTTATTCATTTTTGATTTCAAATCAACAATTACTCTCTGAGCTGTTTTCAATCCAATTCCTTTCACACTCTTTATTGTTGTTACATCATCAGAAGTTATAGCATGTGCTATTTCATCAGAACTCAATGACGACAACATTAGCATAGCGGTATTAGCACCAATTCCTGACACAGAAATTAAATGTAAAAACATTTCACGTTCTTGAATAGAGAAAAAGCCAAATAAGGTTTGGGAATCTTCTTTCACCTGAAGGTTTGTGAAAATCTTAATTCCTTTTCCATTTTCCTGCGTAATACGAGAAAATGTATTTAAACTAATTTTCACAAAATAACCAACACCTCCACATTCTACAATTAAATTTGTAGGTGTTTTTTCAGTTAATATTCCATTTAAATGTGCAATCATAATTATTTAATTTGTGCGTCTAAAACAGCTACTTTTATCATATTTACAATCTCTCTAACTGTACTTCCTAATTGTAAAACGTGTATAGATTTTTTCAATCCTAATAATATTGGTCCAATCGCGTCTACATCATCTCCTAATTCTTGCAATAATTTATACGCAATATTACTAGATGATAGATTTGGAAATATTAATGTATTTACATTTTTATTAGCCAAAGACGAAAAAGAGAACTTCTCCATTAATAAATCGTTATTTAAAGCGAAATTAGCTTGAATTTCACCATCTACAACTAATTTAGGATGTTTTTCGTTTAATATTTTAACAGCGTCAGCCATTTTTTTAGCATCTTTTCCTTGAGCCGAACCAAAGTTAGAATAAGATAACATGGCCACCCTTGGGTGAATTTGTAATCTTCTTACTGTTCTAGCCACTTGATATGTGATATCAGCTAATTCCTCAGCAGTTGGGTCAAAGTTAACTGTTGTGTCTGCTAAAAATAACGGCCCTTTTTTAGTTACTAATATATGCATTCCTGCCACTTTCGCTACACTTTCGTCTCTACCTACAATTTGTAAGGCTGGACGAATAACATCTTTATAACTTCTCGTAATTCCAGAAATTAAGGCATCAGCTTCTCCAACCTCAACCATCATTGAACCAAAATAATTACGTTCACGCATTATTTTAATAGCTTCATGTTCTGTGTATCCTTTACGTTGACGTTTTTCAAAGAAGATCTTACCGTATTCAGCACATTTCTCTTTCATTTCAAGAGACTTTGGATCAATTATATCTACACCTGGAAATTCAAAACCATTTTCTTCAATTAATTCTTCAATCAGTTCTTTTCTACCTAATAAAATTGGAATTGCATAACCATCATCAAAAGCTGTTTGTGCTGCTTTTAAAATTTTATAATTATCTGCCTCAGCAAACACAACACGTTTAGGATTTTTTAATGCTTTTTCAGTTAATACATCTAACAATTTATTGTCTAAACCTAGTCTTGCTCTTAGCTCTTTATCATATGCATCCCAATCTGTAATTGGATTCTTTGCGATACCCGATTCCATTGCTGCTTTTGCTACAGCTGGAGAAACGGTAGTAATTAATCTTGGATCCAAAGGTTTTGGAATAATTGAATCTTTACCGAATGAAATATTTTTTTCATT
>Ga0256824_10001068_pt1 | contig 10595 bp, 9 predicted proteins | sample CV67metaG_FD_191570 | JGI IMG/M metagenome (GOLD analysis project Ga0256824, IMG submission 191570) | Hydrothermal vent microbial communities from East Pacific Rise, Pacific Ocean - CV67 | ecosystem: Environmental > Aquatic > Marine > Hydrothermal vents | place: Pacific Ocean: East Pacific Rise...
ATCTCTGGAAGTAAGTCTACTGATGCCTTTCCTTGCACATCTTTTTTGTAGTAAAGAACTTCTTTGCCACCTTTTTCTGTCGAGCTTAACTCTTCAAGTGAGACGCCACATTTCTTTGCGAAACCATTGGCAGCAGGTGTAGCAACACCATCTTTATAAGCCACTTTAAGTGGTGCACCAAAGAACTCTTCAACACTATCTTCTTGTGCTACTTGAAACTCTCTGTGCCAGATAACTAAACGACGAGGCGTATAGTAAAACTCAAACTCACAAAGAAGTGAATGTTTTTGCAAAATATCTGCATATTTTGTTTCTATATATTTTAACTCTTTTAGGAGAGGAACAGCTGGTAGTTCTTCTACACCGATTTCAATAAGTAGTGGTTTTAGCATTTTTGGACTCTTTATCTATTAAGTAACGCGATTTTACCCCTTTTTTGGTTAAACTATACTTTTACAATAACAACAAGAGTATAAAACAAGGACAATACATGAAAAAGATTTTATTTACATTGCTACTAGCACTAGGCTTAAATGCTGCTACATTTACAGGAGTAATCCAAGAGAAACTTAGCAGTGGTGGATACACATATATGAAAGTGCAAGAGGGGAAAAACAACTACTGGATAGCAATGACACAAAGAGATGTCAAGGTTGGCGATACTATAAGTTATACAGAACAAGGCTGGATGAAGAACTTTCACTCAAAAACTCTCAACCGTACATTTGAGAACATACTTTTTGCAGGAAACGCAGAGTCAAAAGTGAAGCGTCCTCTTATAGAGGAGAGAAAAAGTTCTAAAATGACTTCTGATTATGCACAAGAGGGTGTTATATCTATCGCAGAACTTTTTGCAAACAGAGATAAATATGTAGGAAAGATTATTACTATAAAAGGAAAAGTAACCAAAACATCAAATGCAATTATGAAGCTTAATTGGTTACATATAAACGATGGAAGTAACTTTCAAAATATGGATGACCTAGTTTTCACATCGACACAAACACTTCCAAAAATGGGAGAAATAATCTATGCCAAGGGTCTTGTAGTAAAAGATAAAGACTTTGGTTATGGGTATTTTTATCCTCTTATCATTCAAGAGGCTGCGTTTAAGAAGTAGTATAAATCTAAACTTAAATAAGAGAAATAACTCTTATTTATGTTTAGCTAAAAGTTTTAATAGCTACAATTACGATGAAACTTTATAAAAAAACAAGGAATTTAATATGCCAAAAGTTAATGTATATGAAAACATAGACAACGTAGAAAGAGAAGCTAAAAAAGATTTAATCGACCGTCATTCACCATTTATCACAGTTGAAGGTGAGGCTAAAAAAGGCGAAACTTTAAAAGTTAACGTTAAAATGGGTAACGAGTATACTCACCCAGATGATTTCGATCACTATATCGAGTCTATCACTCTTTTCAATGGTGAAACTAAATTAGCAATGGCTACTTTTGTTCCAGGAACTTTAGGAAATGAGAAATCTCACTGTGAAGTAACTTTCACTATCCGTCCAATGGGTAAAAAACTTAACCTTGTTGCACACGGTTACTGTACAAAACACGGAATCTGGGAATCAACTAAGCTAGAAGTAGCTGTAGCTGAGTAATCCTCTTTTCGTCTAAGTTAAAAGAGTTCTTCTCTTTTAACTTATTTCCTCTCTTTTTTCACTCTATTTAGAAATATTTTTCTCAGTTAAAATCGTCGGTTCATCTATATAAAACCCTTGAGAATAATCAATCCCCAACTCTTTTACTATATTCATAATAACACTTGAGTGAACATACTCTGCTATAGTTTTCATCCCTAGTTTCTTTGCAAACTCTACTATTGTCTCAACTACCAACAGTGAAGCTTTATCAATATCTATATGCTCTATAAGTGAGCCATCTATCTTGACATAGTTTGCTTTTATCTTAATGAGGTACGAGAAGTTTGAGTAACCACTTCCAAAGTCATCTATGGCTATCTTTGCACCATATCTCTTTACCTCGGTTACAAACTTGTTCACCTTATCAAAATCTTCTATAGCTTCAGATTCTAAAAGTTCAAAAGTAACCCTGCTAGCTGCACTAGAGTTCCTTAACTTGTCTATAATAAAGTGAAAAATCTCTGAACTCATAATATCTTCTATAGATAAGTTTATACTAAATTCTAAGTCATTACCTTCAAAGGCTTCAAATGATTTGTTGACAATACTTTTAGTGATTTGGTTATAAACTTTTATCTTTTTAGCAACGGGAATAAAAACTACGGGAGAGAGAATATTTCCCTTCTTATCGACAAGTCTTGCTAAACACTCGTACTTAATAATTTTGGATGTTTGGTTATCTACTATGGCTTGAAAATATGGAATAATATTGTCATTTTCTGCTGCATAACGGACAACACCTGAAAGCTCAAGGTTTCTCTCATAATCATTTTCAAAATCCATCTTATCTTCATATATCCAAAGTGGTGCACCGATATTTTTTGCATACTGGAGTGCCATTGCAACTTTAGAAAAGATATGTGCATGATCAGAACTGGAAGTTGATGCCATTGTAAAATCAATAAATATTTTATTGTCTTGATACGCTACAAAAAAAGATTTGATATCTTCATAAATATTTTCTATATACTCTTTTAGTTCATAAAAGCTCTTCTTCTCTTTAAGGGAAAAAGCGAACTCTGCACCAGAGAGTTTATACACAGTCTGGTTATCTATCTTGTTTTTTAGATACTTAGCTATCTCTTCTATAACAAAATCACCTACTACAAAACCGTAAAAGGTGTTGATAATCGAAAAATTATCTATTTTTATAAGGACTAAACCATACTCTTCATTGTTTTGTAAATCTTTACGTAGTTGATATACATTTGGAAGGTTTGTGAGATGATCTGTAAAGTAACGGCTAAAAAGCTGTTTTCTAAAAGCATTTGCTGTCTTATCTTTCTCTTTGTACTTGAGGCTTAACTCTTGAATGATTATATCTTCAAGTTTTTCTTCGTTGTTATGAGAAGCGAGGGAGAAAACATCTAAAGAGGTCATCTCTTTGTCTTTACTTTTGAGAAGAACAACTGTAATGTTTAAAAACTCTTTTTGAAGTGAACGTTTTAAATTCTGTACCAAAACGGTATTATGAATATAGGAACTTATATGAACAATAAGCTTTGTTTTGTTTAAGTGTCGTAATTTATTTACTATAGCTGAAACTTCAATCGACGATGAAAGTGTATAGCTATTGATGATTAGTTCTCTATTGTTACTCATATATACCTCTAGTTATTACTTAATCAATGATAGCATAATTTTCTACATAAAGTATATTTTAACCACACTTTAAATATACTCACATAAATTGTTTTTTAATGGTGGAAATATTTGAAATCGTACCAAAATCTTATTCTTCTACAAAACCTCTATCGACTAAAAGCTATAGGTTTTGAATATATTGACCACTTTAATATAAATGAAAAAACAAACTACGAGACACCAAATACACTAGAACAACTATCTAAAAATATAGATACTTGTCACTTGTGTGACCTCAGTAAATCTAGAACGCAGAGTATGAGTGGCTTTGGAGATACTAATGCGGAGTTAATGATAATAGATTATACTATATCAAAAACGCAGGATAGTACAAACTCTTACTATAGTGGTCGCTCTGGCGATACACTCAAGAGTATGGTTGAAAATGTCTTAATGCTAAATGTGAATGAAGTCTATCTTACACACTGTGTAAAGTGTAAACCTCTTAACTCAAACCAACCTTCTCCCTCTGAGTTTAATTCATGTAAGAATTATCTTTTTTCTCAGATAGAGTTTGTAAAACCAAAGGTCATTGTGAGCCTTGGAAATGAAGCTTATAGTAGCCTCACCGGTGACAGTGACAACTTTGAAAATGTAAGAGGACACATGATAGATTTTAAAGGTTATAAACTAATTCCTATCTATCACCCTGGACATCTACTAAGAAATCCAGACCTAAAAAAAATAACAATGAATGATTTAAAAACTATAAAGAGCTGTCTATGAAAAAACTACTACTATTACTACTTCCATTAAGTATATTTGCACAAAGCTTTATGCTTTCAAATATTCCATTACCAAAAACATATATCCAGAATCTCGACCCTTACGAGTGTGATGAAGATTGTATGCAGGACTATCTTGACAATGATATGATATTTTCATTTCTCTCTCATGCTGATAAAAAACTAGAAAACAAAGAACTAGATGAGATGAGAGTTCTTTCAACTTCTATCTTTAATCTTGGTTCATATACTAATAGTGGTCAGCTTAAAATTGCCCTATTACTTCCTTATAAAAAGATAGGAAAGTATGCTTCATCTACAACAAACACTGCGTTTGCTTACCTTATAACTAGAAGCCATCCTTTTATGCTAAAGAGTTATAAGATAGAGAGTGAAAGTACAGAAGATATTCAAACTGCACTTGAACAGATTCAAACTGATGGCTTTGAGTATATCATCGCACCATTTACAAGAGAAGGTGCTCAAAACATAGTGAGTCTTGACCCTATGCTCAATGTATACTTTCCAACAATCAATAAAAAAGATGTAAACTCAACATCTCCGTACCTTACATTTGGAGCTATTGACCGTGATGCACAAAGTAACTTACTCCTCAAAGAAGCAGTCTCTCCTCTTATTATATTTTCAGATAAATCAAGAACTGGAAAATATTTAGCACGTCACCAAGCAGCCGAATTTAAAAACCCAACACTAGATACTAGTAGCTCAGAGTATTCTCAAGAGATGAGTGTTTATCCAACTAAGAGTAAGTACAAACAAAATAAAAAGGTTATAAAGTACTTTCTATCACGAAGAGTCACCAACCTTGAGCCTTATCTCAAAGAAAATGACAAGATTATAGATGGTTCATTTTTTATTAATACACCTATCATTAAAACAGGTATGGTTGTATCCCAACTTACACTCTATGATGTAAATGCTACCAACGTTCTCTCAACACAGATAAACTATGACCCTCTCCTACTCTCTATGACACAGTATATAGATAGAAAAGATATGATTGTTGCAAACTCTATCACCCAACAGAACAATGTGCTTATAGAGACGAACTCTCTACTTGGAAATGATATTGTTTATGACTGGATTAACTACACGACTACTATCGGTGTTGATTATTTTTACAGTATATTAACAGGAGAAGATAGAGAGTACCAAACGCAGATACAAGAGAACCAAATGGTTTATAAAATCGAGCTTTTACGACCTTCGTACTCTAAGTTTGTAAAGTTTACAAGAAACTAAAAGAGTGATAGAATCAACTCTTTTATTTCTTTGTCCAACTTCTGAGGTCGTCCCTCGTAAGTAATGTAAACAAGTAGTATTTCTAACTCAAAAAGCTTCTCTTCTCCTCTAAAAACATACTGTTTAAGTAAAAAAGATGCTGCTTTCATCTCGAGTAGTTCACTCTTCACATCAAGCATATCACCAAGCTTAGCACTCACAATAAAGTCTCCAACAATCTTCTTTGCAACAAAGTGACCATTTTCTAAAGCAGGAGTAATCCCCCTCTCATAAAAAAGCTCACTGCGTGCACGCTCGCAAAAGTTTAAGTAGTTAGAGTGGTAGACAACACCACCAGTGTCGGTGTCTTCATAGTAAACGCGAATTTTCATCTATTTTATTCCTATTTTCTTTTATATTCTTATTATATCAATATTGACTTAATATACCATATGGTGTATAATAATTTAAAGGATTTATTATGAGCAAAGTACAAACAAGTTTGAGACTAGATGAAGATAAATTTTTAGAAGCAAAAGAGATACTGAATAGTTTGGGTCTGAATTTTACTGAGGCTGTTAATATCTTTATTAGTATGGTTGTTGTGAATAAAGGCCTGCCATTTGATGTGAAGATACCTACAAAAGATTTTAAACACTCTACCGATGAACTATTTAAAGACTTAGATTCTTAATATATTCTATATTTAGAACTAACATTATAGTTCAAGTTGGTAATCACAACTCACTCAACGACAATGCAGTACATGAGAAGATAGTACCTGCTACAATAGGTTACAAGGCTTCTATAATAAAAGACAATATATAACATTTATTACTGCATCATGTAACTAATAGTATAATGTCACTATAATATCGGTATAAAACATAAAAACACAAAAATAAAGGAGTTATATTATGACTTATTTACTATCGTTACTCATAATTATACCGTCACTAGTTAATGCACTAAGCATAGATGAGGCTGTCCAACAGACAATTGAAACAAATCCTCAGATACAGGTCAAAAAAGAAGAGTTACTAACAGAAAAGGAAACTTTAACTGGAGCTCAATCTGATTATCTTCCTACAGTTGACTTACACTATACAGTTGGTGGAGAGAGAACTCACACTATTGGTAATAAAATTGCAGACAATGCAAGAGGTGAAGATGGTAAAGAAGATAACCTTCGTCAAGAAGCTTCTATAAACTTAAAGCAAAACTTATTTGCTGGTTTTGACACTATGTATAGAGTAGAACAACAAGAAGCTCTTATATTATCTGCTGGTAGTAATGTAAAAGATGGGGCAAATGCTATTGCACTTGAAACAGTAACTGCTTATGTTGATATTTTAAGAAATAAAGAACTTTTTGACATTGCTAAAGATAGTATGGAAGTTCATAAAAAATATCTTGCACAGATAAAAGAAAAAGTAGATGCAGGTGTTGGAAGAAGTTCTGATTATAAACAGACACTTTCAAGATATGAAGCTTCATACAGTACATACTTCTTAACTGAACAAAACTATAAAAATTCTATAGCTACTTTTCAAAGACTACTCTCAGTTGAAGTTAGTGCAGAAGACTTAACGAAACCTACAGTTGGTAGTTTACCGGCAGAGAGCTTAGAAGAGCTAATTAGTATAGCTATGGATAATAACCCTAGTATTCAAGTATCTCAAGCAGACATCAAGTATGCTGAAGCTGCATTGACTAGATCAAGTGCATCTTACTATCCAAGAGCAGACCTTACAGCAGAAGCTTATTGGGACCAAGGGCTTAATGGTATTAGAACAAACATTGATGATCAAGATGGTTACAATGTACTTTTAGTATTAAGCTATAACATCTTTAATGGTTTAGCAGACAGTGCAAATAAAGAGGCAAATAAGCATAGACTTCTTAAACAGAACTCAACACTTTCAGATACAAGAAGATACATAGAGTCATATACAAAAATAGCATATAGAACTTTCAACTCAACAGCTCAGCAACTTATTCATATTGACAAAAATATTGAAGCCAGTGCCGAGACAGTTGCAGATTATCAAGAAGAGCATGATTTAGGAAGAAGAAGTCTTATTGACCTTCTTAATATTGAGCTTGAGTACAACAATGCAAGAAACCGTAAGGTAGCTGCCGAGTACGATCGTATAGTTGCCTACTATCAGATTCTTACACACACTGGTAAAATGCTAGAAACAATGAATGTTACAATTGAAGAGTAATTTTAAAGACCCAATTTTAGAGTGTTTGGTGATTTTCACCAAGCTCTACAATAGACCATTTTCAGCAGATGCCCTTGTAGCAGACCTTCCCGTAGAACCTGGAAGATTAACACCAAAACTATTTTCTTTAAAAGATGGTGCCTCAAAATCTGCGTTTTCACGAGCTGCAAAACGAGCAGGATTTAGCTCTAAGTTAGTAAATTACTCATTTAAAGATATATCCCCTCTTCTTCTTCCTATAATCATAATTTTAAGAGGTGAAGAAGGTCAAGAGAATGCCTGTATAGTAACTGAGATAAGTAGAGATAGAACTCATGTTAAAATAATTCTTCCTGATGTAGAAGATGGTGAAAACTGGGTTAGAACAGAGGTTTTAGAAGAAGAGTACATAAACTTCACCTTTCTTTTAAAACCAGAACAGCACTACAAAGATGCTCATAAACGTATACTAAAACATGAGAAAAATCACTGGTTTTGGGGAACACTAAGTTACTCAAAAAAAATATATACAGATGTTATAGTCGCCTCATTTTTAATAAATCTCTTTGTTATGGCTACACCAATTTTTACACTAAACATATATGATAGAGTTGTACCAAACAATGCTATAGATACTATGTGGGTCTTTGCTACGGGAATTATAGTCCTCTATATTTTTGATATGGTTCTTAAATTTTTACGTTCATACTTTCTTGAAAATGCTGCCAAAAAGAGTGACATTATTATGTCTTCTATTATTTTTGAGCAGATTATGAATCTTAAAATGGCTTCACGTCCTGCTTCTGTAGGTTCATTTGCAAGTAATGTAAAAGATTTTGATTCTATTCGAGGGTTTTTTACTGCTTCATCTGTTGCCACTATGATTGACCTGCCCTTTACTGTTATATTTTTATTTATTATATATATTCTTGGTGGATGGATAGTAATGATACCTATCATGAGTGCGTTTTTTATACTGCTATATAGTCTTATTATTAGAAAGCCTATGCAAGAGAGTATTGAAAGCACTTATGAAGCGAGTGCAAGAAAGAATGCTGTTCTTATTGAGTCACTCACTGCACTAGAGACTATTAAAGCTCTTGGTGTGAGTGGACAATCACAGTGGAAATGGGAAGAGGCAACAGGAAATGTTGCACAACTTGGACTAAAATCAAAAATACTTTCTAACTCTATATCTACCTTTGTTAACTTTGTCGTTCAGATAAATACCGTAGCAATGATTATAGGTGGTGTTTATGCCATAGGGGCTAAAGAGTTGAGTATGGGTGGTCTTATAGCTGTAGTTATGCTTGGATCTCGTATGCTATCTCCTCTTGCTCAGATAGCATCTCTTATATCAAACTTTCAACAGACAAAAACTGCTTATGAGGCTATAAACTCCATTATGCAGCTTGATGTTGAAAGAGAAGATGCCAAAAAGTTTGTACAACGTCCATCTTTTAGTGGAAAAATAGAGTTTCAAAATGTAAGTTTCACTTATCCACAAACAGAAAAAAAAGTTTTGGACAATATATCATTTACTATAAACCCTCTTGAATCAGTTGGTATTATAGGTACAAATGGTTCAGGAAAAACAAGTATAGAAAAACTTATATTAGGACTTTATGAACCTGATGAAGGTTCTATACTACTAGATGGTATTGACATAAAACAGATAGATCCAGCAGACTTAAGAGCTGGTATATCTTATGTTCCTCAAGAGGCTATGCTTTTTAAAGGTACATTAAAAGACAACATTATAGTCCGTTCTCCAGATGCAAGTGATGAGGCGATACTAAGAGTCTCCCAACTTAGTGGGACAAAAAGATTTGTCGATATTCACCCTATGGGCTTTGATATGCCTGTTGGTGAAAGAGGCGATGGGCTTTCAGGTGGACAAAAACAGTCTATATCAATAGCAAGAGCTTTTATAAATCCCTCTCCTATTGTCCTCTTAGATGAGCCAACAAACTCTATGGACAGTACAAGCGAAAGTAGTTTTATAAATGCGATGAAAGCTTATAAAAAAGAGTGTACAATGATTTTAATCTCTCATAAAAACTCTCTTCTCAACATTACGGATAGATTGATTTTACTAGAACAAGGTAAAATAATTATAGATGGGACAAGAACGCAAGTGGTAGCACAACTAAACAAACCAAAAGAGAGTAAATAGATGAGTCTTGAAGACAATTTTGTAGAGTACTCATATAAGAAAAAAGATATTGGTAAACTCGATGTCAAAAATGAGCATGATTTAGAGTATATAAACTCTGTTAGCTCTGCAATGCTAATGAAAACGAACTTTACAACACGCGCGATGCTCTGGATAGGTGCTATTGTAATTATATGGCTAATTGCATGGGCTTATATGTCTGAGATAGATGCACTTACTCGTGGTCAAGGTAAAATAATTCCATCCCATCAACTTCAGGTTATTCAAAACCTTGAGGGTGGTATAGTTATAGATATACTTGTAAGCGAGGGTCAGCTAGTTAAAAAAGGCGATATCTTAGTCAAAATAGATGACACAGGATTTGTAACAAGCTATATAGAAAATCAGCTAAGATTTAATGAGCTTGAGGCGAAAAGTATTAGACTATCGGCAGAGGCAACAAACACAAGATTTGATGTAAGCAAAGAGATAAGAAAAAAATCTCCAAACCTTATAAAACATGAAGAGTCCCTACACCACTCTAACTTAGAACAGTTAAATAACAATATCTTAATTTATAATCGTCGTCTAAAACAAAAAAGAGTTGAAAGAAAAGAAGCAGAAGCAAAACTTGAACAGCTACAATCGAACTACCTTCTTATACAAAAAGAGGTGCAACTAAATAAACCTCTTGTGAAAAAAGGTATAGTCTCAGAAGTTGAGTTTTTACAGCTTAAACGACAAGAAAATACACTGCGTGGAGAGATGCGGTCGATTAAACTCTCTATACCGCGTTTAGTCTCTATTATAGAAGAGCAAAAGAACAATATTAAAGAAGTAAAACTCAAGTTTAATAATGCTGCAAAAGAAGCATATAATGAAACAAAAGCTGAAATGACAAGAATCAAAAGAACGAATATTGCAAGAGAAGATAAGGTTCAAAGAACTGATGTGCGTTCCATTAACA
>Ga0256824_10001069_pt1 | contig 10591 bp, 11 predicted proteins | sample CV67metaG_FD_191570 | JGI IMG/M metagenome (GOLD analysis project Ga0256824, IMG submission 191570) | Hydrothermal vent microbial communities from East Pacific Rise, Pacific Ocean - CV67 | ecosystem: Environmental > Aquatic > Marine > Hydrothermal vents | place: Pacific Ocean: East Pacific Rise...
GGGTACAACACCCTACGGAGGTAAAAATGAAAGAGTATCGCTCTTTAGCCCTCATCATTCTAGCTATCTTTACAATCACACTTTTGGGTGCTTATTTTAGCCCTACTTTTGAAGAGCAAAAGACATGGCTTGAACTCTTTTTTCTTTTTGGAAGTCTTCTTTTTATCTTTGCAGCACTTGTAGTATTTGCTACTATTGGTTTTGGTTCTTTTGCCATTTATGGAGCTGTCTTTTTAGCTGCTGTTATGGGCATCTATGGTGTGGAGGGTGCATTACTTGTCGCAGGTATGACCTACTTTATATGGGGTAGTATTTTTTCTATGCAAGTACTTTTACTTTATCACGGACTAAAAAGTGCTCAGACATGGTTTAAGCAACGCTACACGTTTAAGTCTTTTCAGTATGAGTATAAAGTATTTTACCCTATGCTCTACGTGGCTTACATATTTCTAGAGGTTATTCCAAGTATTTTATATAGAGAAGATTTTTTAAAGTTCAGACCTAAAAAGGTGCTAGAGACTATGAGACAGCTACTCTCCTAACGAAGAGTAGAGAGTTTATTACTTTGTCTCTTCTTTATCTTTCTTAGAAAACCCAAAGAAACGTTTTACCTTTTCACAGACTGTATGTTTGCCTGTTTCAATACGACATTCTTCCTCTTCTTCTACACTTCCCACCAATGATGCGATACGTTCAGGTTGTTTTTTACCCTCAATAATAAAACGAAGTGCATTCAAACGAATAAATCCTTCTGCATCTTTTTGGTTATAGACATCATCAGCTTCAAAGGTAGAATGTTCTTCAGAGTAAAGTGTTACATCTGACTTTCTACCTACAACAATCACATTACCTTTATACAATTTAAGTTTGACTTCACCTTGTACTTGGTCTTGTGTTGCATCTATAGCAGCTTGTAGCATACGACGTTCAGGAGACCACCATAAACCGTTATAGATGAGTTTTGCATACTTAGGCATAAGCTCGTCTTTCATATGTGCTTCTTCTCTATCTAAGGTGATAGATTCTATCGCACGGTGTGCTTTAAGCATGATAGTCCCACCTGGTGTCTCATAACATCCACGTGCTTTCATCCCTACCATACGATTTTCTACGATATCAATACGCCCTATCCCGTGTTTGTTTCCATATTCATTAAGCTTCGTAAGTATCGTTGCTGGAGTCATGTCTTCATCATTAATCGCAACAGGGTCACCATTTTTATAGGTGATAGTGATATACTCAGGATCATCAGGTGCAGCCTCTGGCTTGACAGACCATAACCACATGCTATCTTCTGGTTCGTTATAAGGATTTTCTAGCCACTCTCCCTCATAAGAGATATGAAGTAAATTTGCATCCATAGAATAAGGCTTAGCTTGACCTTTATTGTCAATGTCTATGCCGTGTTTTTCAGCATATTCAAGTAACTTAGTACGTGAGTTCAAGTCCCACTCTCTCCATGGTGCAATAACAGCGATGTCTGGGTCAAGTGCAAGGTAACCAAGCTCAAAACGTACTTGATCATTTCCTTTACCAGTTGCTCCGTGACTTACTGCATCAGCACCCGTTTGGTGTGCTATTTCTATCTGCTTTTTAGAGATGAGTGGACGCGCGATAGACGTACCAAGTAAATACTCACCCTCATAAATAGCGTTGGCTCTAAACATAGGAAATACAAAGTCTTTTACGAACTCTTCACGTAGGTCTAAGATGAAGATGTTTTCTTCTTTAATACCCATAGCAAGAGCCTTCACACGTGCAGGCTCTACCTCTTCCCCTTGACCAAGGTCAGCCGTAAAAGTCACTACCTCACACGCATACTCGTCTTGAAGCCATTTAAGAATGATACTCGTATCTAATCCACCTGAATACGCTAGTACTGCTTTTTTGATTGTTCTTTTTGCCATGTTACAGCCTTTACAATAATATTGACGCGATTTTAGCGTAATTTTGGTTAGGAATTGGTTTCAATTGATTGTTCTGAATATAATAGTTCAGTTTACTTTATTCAATAGTGAGTTATAATTTTGTAAATTCATAATTATTGCAAAAGGCTATACTCATGAAATTTCTAACTTTTATATTTATTTCAACTATACTTATTTTAAATATTACTGCTTGTGGTAGTAATGATATTAAATCTAACACAACTAATAACAATATTACTTCTGATGATGATAAATTACGAACTGCTTTAACTAATAAACAAACAGATATACAAGTACACGGGAAGGGTATAGTTACTAAAATCTTAGCAGATGATACTAGTGGAAGTAAACATCAAAAATTTATACTTCAACTAGCATCAGGACAGACACTACTTATTTCCCATAATATTGACATATCTACCAAAATTGATACTCTCTCAATCAATGATTCCATAGAGTTTTACGGTGAATATGTTTGGAATTCAAAAGGCGGTTTAGTACACTGGACTCACCACGATCCAAAACGTGAACATATAGATGGATACTTAAAATATCAAAATATTACATATCATTAAACTAAATATTTAAATGTATGTCGGGGAGAGGACACCCCAACCTACACAAACCCCCATTTCTTCAAAATAATATCCAGCACAGCCTTTTTATACGCTCCCGTATGACGAAAGACCTCCTCCCCTTGCTCATTAAAAAATATTTGCGTAGGCATCTCTTTTAGTTTGTAGATGTCACGTGCTACAAGTCTGTCTTTTTGGGAGTCTATGGAGTAGATTTGATATTCAGGATGTACTTCTAGTACCTCTGAAAATATTTTAGACATCGCCAAACAAGAGTAACAGTGACTCATACCAAAAGCTAAAATACTAGGTCTTCCATTGCCTATGTTATGTTTAATATGTTTGTATTTATTGATAGGTAGTGCTTTCTTTTTAGACATTTGTATTTTACCTCATATTTTGACTTTTTGTTGACTTTTTTTAACTATACTCTGCACATAAATGATTTGAAAAAGCCAAACCCATTGCGAAGTGGGGACGGAAAACTATGGGTCTCATGTAGATAGCCAAGTTACCAAATACTGCAAAGTATATCTTTTTTCACATTATAAATTTTATTGTCTCCTCTATAGTTCTACTATTTTCTATAGAAGGTTACCTAAGGAACAGTTAATGTACAACAAAAGTATTACGCTATTTTTACTTATGATTCTCTTGACACTAAACGGATGTGGCGGAAGTGACACTACACAAACAACCAACAAGTCTACAGTAGTACAACCAAATGCATCAATCAAACCTATCTTAGCACATACAAAAGAAAATGCACATACAAAGGAAGCCTCTATCTCAAGAGTTGTCTCAAAAAAGATAGATATACTAGTCCTCATAAATAACAAGGAAAGTAACAGTTTCAATGGTATCACTGAAACCAAGATAGATCACTTTATTGCTGTGACTAACAAAATATATGCTAACAGTGCGCTAGATGTTGAACTTAACATTAAAAAGATACAACCATATCACTTTTCACATACCCTCTCAAAAGAAGTTCTATATGATGTGTTCAAAGATGCCAATATCACTAAACTTAAAGAGGAAACAAAAGCAGATCTTGTCGTCATTTACCAAAAATATGCAAATGACGGTTTATGTGGTGTGGCTTATATTAATGATGTACTAGACAAAGATATAGGCTATGCGCATGTCTCTTTAGAGTGTCCTAGTACCTCTACTGCACATGAGATAGGACACTCTATGGGACTCACACACTCAGAACAACAAACATCCCAAAAAGGTCTTTTTAATTATGCTAGAGGTTATGGTGTAGAGGGTGAATTTGCTACTATTATGGCATACAAAGCTAGTTACCACACTCAAGAGAGAGTTTTAAACTATTCTAGTCCTGAGCTGAACTGTAAAGGCTTTGAATGTGGGGTAGATGAATCATTAGAGAATGGTGCAAATGCAATAAAAGCATTAAATTATGCCATAGACTATGTAGTTAGTTTTAGATAAAAGTAGTTCTATAATGAAAAAAATTATTCCATTTACCTTTATCGCTCTTTATCTGATTATCTATCTCTTTCAACATTTTTCAGCTGTAAAATCTGAAAAAAAAATAGAAATAGGTAGTATCACACATACGTATCCAACCGTAGAGAAAACCAAAACTATTATCGTTCAAAAAAAGGAGTCTCCTATTCTTACTCAAACACAAACTTTAAAAAAAGAGTCTATCGTAAAACTATTTGAAGAAGAAGATATAGACTATGTAAACTTGAAAATGAAATACATTGATGATGTTACCCCCATAGCAGCTATACGTATGGAAACAAATAAAATAAAAAATATTCAAGTGGGTAGCACCCTACTTTTACCTACTATTGATGGAAGCCACTACACTTTAAAGGTCAAACATCGTACTATATCACAAAGAGGTACAGTAAGTATTGATGGTGACTTTTCTGAAGATGGTAACACGTATAGTGCTATTCTCACAGAAGGTGGAAAATCTACTTTTATTTCCATGAGTACACCCACAGGGATGTATGAAGTAGAAATTTTTGAGGGTCTAGGCTATATTTATGCAAGTTCTGAGATAGAAAATGCAAAAATAGATTTTACTCAGTCAGATACACTAGACCACACCATTTAGCAGAGCGTATTATGTTCTTCTCTTCTCACAAAATATAATCCGACAAGCCCCATAAAAAAGAACAGTGCCCACACATAGATACCTTCTATTCCACCATTGTCTGATAACTGTGTACTTGCACAATTTATGCTAATAGCAACATTGGCTATACTTGTTTGATTGACTGTGTCTTTCATCCTATATCTAAAAGTATCTTCACCACCTACAATATTTGCAAAAACTCTATAGCTATAAATACCACTTCTTTCCATACTCACTTCACCATACTTTAAACGAAGTGTCTCACCTATAGGTACAGCTATTCCATTTGCATCTAAAAGTTGGTATATTTGTTGTGCTTTTCCACCCTCTCCTGCCCTATCATTTACCGATACATTATTGGTATGTAGTTTATAAGAATGTACATTTAATGTATCATCTACTGCTTTAGGCTCTGTCAATAAACCAATTTGTATATAGTGCACTCTTACAGTTGCAGGGTTCAAAAGGTTTCCCTTTTTATCTTTTGCTGTGTAACGTATAGGTGTAGGGTCACTTTTAAAATAACTCTCTGGAGTAAATGTTACTATACCTTCATCATTACCTTGCCAAATACCTTCTCCGCCTACTGTGATTTTGTCTATATCATTATCTCCATCGACATCCTCTTCACTTGCACCTACTGGACCAAGAAGGTTCACACTATGTGCATTAACTTCATCATCATTTTTAAGTACTTCTATCGTCACTTCTTTTTGTACTATACTCGTTGCATTATCATCACGTAGCACTTGTGCTATATTAATATTAATCATCGCAGATTCTGATGTTTCCCCTGTATTATCATCAACGGTATAACCGATAGATGTTGGATCACCTGTAAATGTTGCAAGTGGTGTGAAAGTTACCGTACCATTGCTATCTACTGTCCAGACCCCTTCACTAGGAACACTAATCATATCAATATTCCCATTGTTATTACTGTCTGTCCCATTGCCATCTAAAGGTACTATGAAATTCACACTTGATGCGTTGGTATCATCTTCATTATCTGTATCATTTTCTAGTACATTTACACTTGTAGGTATACCTACATTCCCTGTTACATTATCATCTTTTACTTTTGTAGGGGTTTGAGGGTAATCAGCTTCTACTATAGTTGGTTCAGATGTTTGACCGTGATCATCATCTACTGTATATTTTATAGGTGTAGGATCGGCTGTAAATCCTGCTTCTGGACTGAAGGTGATAGTACCATTGTTATCTCCACTCCATGTACCTTCCCCAGGTACAATGATTTGATCCATATCACCATCATTGTCTATATCTTTAGTAATTGTTCCAGTAGGGCTGTTATCATTAGGTATCAAACTTATAGATGTTGCTACCGTTATGTTTGTATCGTTTTCCAATACATTTACACTTTCTGGAACATGTGGAACATCACTGCTAATGCTATCTGCTGTTGTAAATACATCATTGTCTATTATACTTCCTGTTGCAGTTATTTGTGGATTACCGTCAATTCCTGAACTCACTGATACCGTAAGGGTCATAGTCTCAATATTGACTTCATCAACTTTATCATTATTCGTTAGAACCTTGACAGTCGTGCCTACTGTTCCTGCTGGTATGGTTACTGCTTGTACAATTTGCGTATAATCTTCAGATGCTACAGCAGTACCATCCATAGTACTAATGTTCATTGTTACGTCCATAGTACTTACACGTGAAAGATTTATATCAAAGACAAGTATCTCTCCTTCAACTACCTTGTCACCTGAAAGTACAAGAGAGAGTAATGTTGGGTTAGTGGGAGAAGTTGGTACTTGATACCCATTGTTCTCTTCAAAGTTCTCTTGATTAGCAACAACCGTCACAGTAGTTGGGTCTGTTGTACCCACAGTCATAACACTTCCCGCTGGTAAAGTTCCCTCATGTATATCAACAGTTGCTGTACCTACAGGAACACCTGAAAGACAATAATCACCATTTACATCTGTGGTGACCAAGTCCTGTTTACCTGTTAGATCTTGTATACAGACATTAATACTTGCTAAGTCTTTTTCGCCAATATCTTGTTTTCCATTAGCATTTTGATCGTTATACACATGCCCACATACACTCCCTGTAGTAGCCGTAATCTTCATATTATTTATTTGAAATGTATCAAGAGTATTTTTAGCCACATTGTCTGTAGCTAAGAGTAGATTTGAAAAAGCCAGTGTAAAAATCATAAATATATATATATTTGTTTTCATCGAGTCTCCATAAAATTTTTAAATTATAAAATTTATGGCAACTCGGCAACCTAGTTAAAAATAGGCCCGTAGCTTTCCGTCCTTACCTCACGATAAGTTTGGCTTTTTCATTAAATTCATCGTAATTATAGCATTTTATTCTATATGTTAGTCACTATAGTAACATATTGGAATCGTATTATTTTTTGATATAATCTACACAACTAAATAAATTAAGTTATAGGGAGCATAAGAATGCAACTTGGTGTAAACATAGATCACATTGCAGTACTAAGAGAAGCTAGAAAAGTAGCAGACCCAGATCCACTAGATGCTCTGAGTATCTGTAAACGTGCAGGGGCAGACCAGATTACCATTCACCTACGGGAAGACAGACGACATATGCAAGACCATGATGCCAAAAATATCATCTCACTCTCTACACTTCCTGTCAATCTAGAGTGTGCTATAGAACCAAGCATGATAGACATCGCTTGTACACTTAGACCACACCGTGTGACCCTCGTACCTGAAAAACGCGAAGAAGTCACCACAGAAGGTGGACTGGCTGTTACAGGAGAGCAAAGCAAACTAAAAGAAGCGATAAAAAAACTCCACGCCCAAGAGATAGAAGTTTCCCTTTTTATAGATCCTACATTAGAAGCAGTCAAAGCCTCGTTAGAGTTAAATGTAGAGTGGGTAGAGTTTCATACAGGTAAATATGCAAATATCTATGCCATGCTTTACGCAAACCTAAGCAACACCCCACACTCTATACCAGAATTAAACCTCTCACGTAAGATTCTTAAACAAATGTTGGCAGATGAGCTTTGTAACTTACGTCTACTCTCTTGTGATGCGGTAGAGTTTGGCTTACGTGTGGCTGCGGGGCATGGACTCAATATGCAAAATGTTACAGATATTGTAGAGATTGAAACCATAGAAGAACTTAACATTGGACAAAGTATTATTGCACGTTCTGTATATGTAGGACTAGAACAAGCGATACTTGATATAAAAGCAAAGTTGATACGTTAATGTATGGTGTTGTACTTTACAACACCAAATAAAAATTTAGATAAACGGTGTTGTAAGGGTACAACACCTACGGGAGAAACATGACAAGAACTAAAGTTCAGTACAAGCGAAGCACTAAATGCTGAGTCGTAAAAAAGTAGCCATAAGTATCGGTGACCTAAATGGTATAGGTATACAACTAGCCCTAAAAAATCACGATACAATCTCTAAACTTATTATCCCTCTTTACTGTATAGATAACATTATGCTATCACAAGCTGCAGAGAAACTAAACCTCACTATCCCTTCTGATTTTCAAACCATAGAAAACATCGCTCCAAGATTCGATATAGAAGCAGGTGTGGTAAGTGTGGATAGTGGTAGGTATGCTTTTTCTTCTTTTACCACAGCTGTAGCCCTAGCACGAGAAAAAAGAGTAGATGCCATTTGTACCCTACCCATACATAAAAAAGCATGGGAACTTGCAGGGGTAGACTATAAAGGACATACCGATGCACTGCGTGACTTCTTTAATGCTGAGGCTATCATGATGCTGGGCTGTGATGAAATGTATGTGGCTTTATTTACAGAACATATACCATTAAAAGAAGTAGCGTCTAGTATCAATGAAAAAGCGTTAACTCGTTTTTTACTGGACTTTTATAAAACAGCCAAACCTACTAAAACAGTAGCCGTACTGGGTCTTAATCCTCATGCTGGAGATGATGGCGTTTTGGGAGATGAAGAGCGTATTATTGAAAAAGCCATTAATAATGCTAACCAACAGATTTGTCGGGATAGGGGCAACCCGACCTACAGTGATCCTCTTGTTCCTGATGTGGCATTTACACCAAATGTACGTAAAAAATACACCCACTATATAGCCATGTACCATGACCAAGGACTAGCCCCACTCAAAGCACTCTACTTTGATGAAGGCATCAATGTAAGTCTAAACCTACCGATACTAAGAACATCTGTAGACCATGGCACTGCCTTTGACATAGCGTATAAAGGGGTTAAACTAAACAACCTTAGCTACATCAATTCCATAAAATACATAGTTAAAAATTAAAAATAAAAGAATTATTTAGCAGAAGAGGCTTGGTTCTGCTTCATCATATATAATCTCACACTCTTCGTTCATCATTGAACAAAGTTTCTTTTGACAACAATCACATAAAAATCTATAATTTTGCATATCATAATGAACTGTATCACCTAAACCTAGGTCATCATAGCATTCTCCACACACATTCGTTACACGTAAGAGTATCTCCTTTGTAGCTTCTTGGGTTACAAAACAGGCACTGCTACTACTCATGGGGATTGCCTAATTTTTCTATCATCTCTTTGGCTGCTTCTATCGAACTGTCCAGTTCATACGCTTTTTTATACCCTACCAATGCTTCTTTTGTACGCCCCAAGTCATACAAAGTATTGGCAAAGTTAAAGTGGTGTGGTGCATATTCAGGATCAAGCATAATCGCTTTTTCATGATGTTTCTCTGCCCCTGCTTCATCACTTAATTTATGCAGTGTATTGGCTAAAAGTGCATGTGCCATATCGTCATTTTCATCTAAGGATACAAGCTTTGCATAGGTTTCTTTTGCTTCTTCATAGTCTTCTGTTTCCATAGCAACAAATCCCATCTTTTGTAAGGCATCTACATTTTTAGACTCTATAATGAGTGCTGATCCTAAAGCTTTTTTAGCCTCATCAAAATCTTTTTTCTCTATAGCTTCATCTGACATAGTAAGTAGTTGTTCCATCCGTGTAGGCGCAACAGTAGGTCTAGAAAATGTTTTATCTGGACGATTAATGCCCCCAATCTGCTCATCAGCAATTTTTGCGTCAAAGTCTACACCACGTTTAGGATGGTTTCCTGAAAACAATTGTTTAAAAAAGAGGTAAAATACGACCCCAGCGACAATAAGAAGTAAAAGTTGAAATGTTGACATAATTTCTCCAAAAGTTAATATGACATAATAGAATAATCTAACTTAAATCTAAAGAAAAAAGTATTATTTAAGTTGTGCAGCAATACGTCCCGCAGCTGCATCCATCTCTTCTTTGCTATCAAACATAAAAGAGTGCTTTTCTTCTTCACCTAAGTTTACAAAGAGTCCATAGCCAACTATTTCTACTTTTCCTTTGGCTTCCACTTCGATCCACTCTAGACTTACTTGAGTAGTTTCATTTTCATACCCTGTTTTTACTACCGCTGCTGGGTAGAGTTGCGTAATGTCTTTTGTATCAAATTGTTTGTCTTCTATTGTAAGTATCATAAAAGGATTATAGTATAATATTTACAAATTTATCCAAGGAAATACAATGAATCTAAAAGACCAAATTAAATCTGACGTAAAAGATGCCATGAGAGCCAAAGAAGTTGTAAAAAGAGACACACTTCGTAACATACAAGCTGCCATCAAACAAATTGAAGTTGATGAACGTAGAGATGTAACCGATACAGATGTTGAGACTATCATAATGAAATATCTTAAACAAAGAGAAGATGCCAAAAGACAATTTGGAGATGCAGGGCGTGATGACCTTGTAGCTAAAGAAGATGCAGAGATAGCCATAGTCAAAGTTTACTTACCCGAACCTATGGATGATGCAGAACTTGAAGCAGTACTCAAAGAAGTCATAGCCTCAGTAAGTGCTAAAAGCATGAAAGATATGGGTAAAGTGATGGGCGGAGCAAAAGCAGCTGTAGGAAGCCGTGCAGACGGTGGACGCATTAATGTG
>Ga0256824_10001070_pt1 | contig 10567 bp, 6 predicted proteins | sample CV67metaG_FD_191570 | JGI IMG/M metagenome (GOLD analysis project Ga0256824, IMG submission 191570) | Hydrothermal vent microbial communities from East Pacific Rise, Pacific Ocean - CV67 | ecosystem: Environmental > Aquatic > Marine > Hydrothermal vents | place: Pacific Ocean: East Pacific Rise...
GGAGTTATAGGTAGACTTTTATATATGATAGTACTTGTATTATACTTTGAATCTGGTATGTACGAAATTACAATATATATGTTGGCTAACAGTATTGGACTTATTCATTTAGGTGAATTTAATTTATATGATTATGATGGAATTAAGATTGCAACAAATGAAGTAAGTAATATGTTTTTATTTGCGTTCTCATTTTCATTTCCATTGTTTTTCATTGGTTTTATTCTTGATATATTTTACTCATATGGTACAAAATCAATGCCATCATTTTCTCCATTTGTTTTAACTTTTCAAATAAAATTTGTTTTAATATTTTTATTTTTAATGTATGGTTTGGATATTTTTGTTCATTCTTTTGAAACATATTTTATAAATAAATTTCAATAGGAGGCATTTTTAATGGCAGATGATCAAGAAAAAACAGAAGAACCCACCTCAAAAAAAATTGAAGATGCCAAAAAAGAAGGAAATGTTCCTAAATCAACTGAAGTTCCAGGAGCAGCAATTTTATTTTTTTCATCTATATATTTATTATTCTTTGCGGGACCTGCTTTTAATGAAATAAAAAATATGATGCTTTATGTTATGTCTTTTATTGGTAAAGATATTGATGCAAGTATTTATTATACACTTACTTATACAATTACGATGAGCATGTTATATGCATTAACTCCATTATTTATTATGGTTATAATCTTTGCAATTGCATTTAATGTTATGCAGTTTGGCTTTCTTACAGTTCCTTTGGCAATTAAATTAGAAAAAATTAATCCAATAAGTGGAATTAAAAATGTTTTTTCTATGAAAAAAGTATTAGAAGCATTAAAATTAACTGCAAAGTTAATAATAATATTTATAGTAATGTTAGTAATATTAGGTATTATAAAAGAAGATATATTAGCAATGATGGATACACAAGTTATAGGCTCTGTTGCTGTACTTATTAAGTTAACTGCATATTTTTTAGCTTCTATTTTGTTAATTATAATCATTTTTGCTATAATAGATTACTTCTTTACTAGGTATTATTATTTTAAACAATTAAAGATGTCAAAACAAGAGATAAAAGAAGAACATAAGCAAATGGAAGGTGATCCATTAGTAAAAGGAAGAATAAGACAAATTCAAATGAAGATGTCAAGACAAAGAATGTTGCAAGATGTTAGTGATGCCGATGTTGTTATTACAAACCCAACGCATTATGCAGTTGCTTTAAAATATCAAAAAGATCAAGCAAATGCACCAATTGTTACAGCAAAAGGTATAAATTTTTTAGCTATAAAAATAAAAGATATTGCAAGAGAAAATAAAATACCAATTATAGAAAATCCAGCAATGGCTAGAGCCTTATATGATCAACTTGAAGTAGAACAAGAGATTCCTAAAGAATTCTATGAAGCAGTTGCAGAGATTTTTACATATCTTTATGAATTAAATAAAAAAGGAAAATAGTGAAACTTTTACTAATATTATTAATTACATTAAGTTCAATGTATGCTAAAAAAGATTTTTATTATTCATATATAGATAATAATAAAGAGCAATTTCCTCAAAGTAAAAAAGACAAAATAAAAAATGAAAATTCAAAAATAATATATATTAATAAATTACTAAAAGATAATAAAATTGATATTGCTTATAAGCAAATAGTATTATTAAGAGAAAAAAATAAACAAAAAGTTTTAAGAAGTTCTATTGAGCTTTTACATGCAAAAATACTTTATAGTAAACCTGCAAAAAAACACTCAGTCAAAGCAAATAAATTTTTATTAAAAGCAATAAACGAAGGTATAATAAATCAAAATGATTTACTAGAAGCTCTAATATTAATGGTAGATATTAATTTGAAGATAAATAAAACAAAAGTTGCTAGAAAATATGCTAATAATATAAAAGAAACATTTAAAGATAAACTATCTTTAGCATATGCGCAAATATCGTTAGCTAAAATAAATATAAAAAAAAGAAGATATAAAAGAGCAATTAAAACTCTATATAATATTCTAATTAAAACAAATGATATTAATATAGCTACAATCGTATCAAATGAATTATATGATGCTTATATCCTTAACAAACAAAATAAAAAAGCTTATGATTTAACAGTAAAAGTTCTTAATAAAAATATAGATTACTATGCAAATAATTCATATTTAGCAATGCAAAAAATTAATAAATTAAAAAAAGCAAATATGCCACATTTGGCAATAAAGATATATAAAGCATTATTAAATAAATCAAATAAATTAAAGCAAAAAAATGAATTTAAATATAAGTTGGCGAATACATATATGGCAATAGGATCAAGAGATTTTAAATATACAGATAAAGCGAAAGAATTATACAAAGATTTAATAAGACAAAAAAAATCTAATCCATATAAAAAACAAGCAAAGATGTATTTAGATGAAATACTAATGAGAGAAGGAATTTTAACTCCTCAAATAGTTGCAAGTAAATATCCAATGTCTACAAGTATGTATAATAGAACACTTCTTCAAGAACTGTTAAATAATAAAGAAAAAAAAGAATATGAGTTAATAAATAAATTGAAAAATGTTTATCTAAAAATATCAACAACTACTACTAAAAGATTTGGATATAAAGATATAAAAAGTATTTTTGATGAAATAAATTCAAAAATGATAAAAGAATATTTAGAACAAGGTGAATGTAAAAAACTAGATACCATCATTAGTAAAATGCCAGTAAGTAGTTTTGAACAATTATTAGAAGATGAAGATACTATTAAAAAGATGTTTACTTGTATGATAGAATATCCAAATAAAAAAACATTTAAAATAGCTAATAAGGTTTATAAAAAGAGCAAAGATACGACTATATATCTAAACTTAGAAAAAATTGCTATTGAATTAAATTTAATGAAAGATGCACTTGAAATATCAAAAAGAATTGATGTTTTAGATGATAAAAATATAAAATCAAAAGAATTTTTATATAGATTTTTAATATATGCAAAGCAAGATAATTCCTATAGTATGAATAAATTTTTTGTTTATACATCTAAGCATAAATATTTTATATTAAATAATCAAGATAATCCTTTAATAATAGATTTCTATTATCAATATTATTTATATTTAATAAAAGAGAAAAAAGAAGATGACGCAAATATTATATTAAATAAACTTTATTTAAAACAAAATGATATGGATGCTCATGTTTATTCTCCATTTATAGAGATGCAAATAGCATCAAATTATGTACTTGATGATGACTATACAAATGCAATAAAATATTTTAAAGAAGCATTAATTAATCCTAGAAGAATTAAAGATAATGATTTAGTACAAATATATTATGATATGGCAAAAGCATATAAAAAATTAAATAAACAAAATAGATATAAAAATATGATTCAAAAGTGTAAAAGTGTGAAAAACGCAACATCTTTATATAAATCAATGTGTGATAAATTATGATAAATATTGATGAAATATTAAATAATATTTCAAATGATAATTTAGTAATACCATTTGGAAGAATTGGTAAAATATCAGCTACTACAATTACTGCAACAGGATTAATAGTAGCTATTGGAGATGTTGTAAAAATAGAATCTCAAAGACACACTTATAGTGTTTTAGGAATGGTAGCTTCAATACATGATAAGTTTTTTGATATAGTTCCCTTTTCATTTATAGATGGTTTTAGAATTGATGATAAGGTTTTTTTACAAAAAGATGGACTTAGTATAAAATGTGGATATGGACTGCTAGGAAGAGTAGTAAATGCACTAGGAGATCCAATAGATGAAAAAGGCAGTATAAAAGATATTGAAGAAAATTCTGCAATAAATAAAGTATCTATATCCCCTCTTAAAAGAGGAATAATAGATCAAAAATTTTCAACAGGTGTTAAAGCAATTGACTCAATGTTAACTTGTGGAAAAGGTCAAAAAGTAGGGATATTTGCAGGTTCAGGAGTAGGTAAATCTACACTAATGGGGATGATTGTAAAAGGAAGCCAAGCTCAAATAAAAGTAATAGCACTTATCGGTGAAAGAGGTAGAGAAATACCAGAATTTATTCATTATAATCTTGATAATAACCTTGAAAATACTGTTATAGTAACAGCAACAAGTGATGAATCTTCATTAATGAGAAAATATGGTGCTTTTACAGCTATGGCTATTGCAGAATTTTTTAGAGATAAAGGTCATGATGTATTACTTATGATGGATAGCGTAACAAGATTTGCAATGGCACAAAGAGAAATAGGCTTAAGTACAGGAGAACCACCTGGTCGTGGTGGTTATCCACCTTCAGTATTTGCACTTTTACCACAGCTTATGGAAAGAGCTGGTGGAACACCAAAAGGAACTATTACAGCTTTTTTTACAGTACTTGTTGATGGTGATGATATGAATGATCCAATTGCTGATCAAAGTAGATCTATATTAGATGGACATATAGTTTTAACAAGAGAACTTACACAACAAGGTTTTTATCCACCTATTGATTTACTTCAAAGTGCATCAAGAGTAATTGATAAAGTTGTATCAAAAGAACAGTATAATAGCTTTTTAAAGTTAAAAAGGGTATTATCTTTAATAAAAGAAAATGAAGTTTTAATAAGAGTAGGTGCTTATACCAAAGGTATGGATGCTGAGCTAGACAGGGCTTTAGCAAAAAAAGATAAAATTAGAGATTTTTTAATACAAGATACGACTAGCACATATACTTATGATGAAATAATAAACCAACTGCAAGGAGTTGTAAATGATTGATTTAACAAACCAAATGACTTATAGAATTGGAAGTTTAGATGTTCAAAATCAAAGAATATCTTATCAAATGTCGACTGGAAAAAAACTAGAAAATGGTAGTGATGATGCCGTATTATATGGGAAAGTTGTAAATATTGAAAGTAGTCTTAGAACATATGAAGGTCTACAAACTCAAATACAAAGAACTACTGCACAAAATAGTGTTGCTGATTCATCTATAAATGAAGTTAAAAAAACTCTAGATGTAATTAAAATTGATTTATTGAAATCTTTAAATTCTGGTATGACAAGACCAGATAGAATAGCAGTTGCTAAAAATATGGAAGGTATGAGAGATAATTTACTATCTTTAATGAATACTCAAATTGATGATGAATTTATATTTTCTGGATCAAATACTACTATTCAGGCATATAAAAAAGATGAAGATTTCAAAATAAATGGACGAGTTGATTTTAAAGGAAATGGACATTTGCGAAATATTGCAGTTGAACCAAATACTTATAGACAAAGAGGTGTTAGTGCATATGATGTATTGATGTATAATACAGATACAACAGAAGTTGATAATAGAATTAGCTTCACACAAAGAGAAACTGTATTAGATGAATATGGAAATACATGGAAATTAAATGCAGCAAAAGATAAACTTGTAAAACATAATGAAGATGGTAGCGTAAGTCAATTTGTAAAACCAGATGGAACCTTAGTAGATGAATATTTAGTAGTGACAAGTGATGGTAATACACCTGAAAAATATACAAGTGAAGCAATAGCAACAGCACTTGCAACAGAATCTATATCTGCTAAAACTGCTTCTGGATTACTACTTGAAACAAAACATAATACATTTGATGATTTAAATATTATGATAAATTCACTTTATGGATATAGCACAAAACAAATAGATGATGCTACAAATGGAGAAAAAAATATTATAATTGATGATGAAAGTGTACGAACTATTTTAGCAAATAACTTAGAAAGAATGTCAAATCAATTTGATGCTACTAATATTGGACATGCAGAATTAGGTGGAAGAAATAGAATATTTGAAAGTTCTTTGGAATCAATAAGTTCAAAAGTAACACATTTTAATATTCTTATGCAAAAAACAAATGGTGCAGATATGGGAAAATTAGCAATGGAATCAAAAGCTTTAGAATTAACATATAGTGCGTTGTATTCAACAGTAGCTAAAATGAACCAACTTTCTTTGGTAAACTTTTTAAAATAACATAAATAATATATGAATATAAAAGAATTACTTTTTAGAAAAGAATATGTATTAATTGCATTTATCTTTTCTATGCTTGCAATTATTATTGTACCACTTCCAAAAGGTTTATTAGACTTTTTTTTAATAGTATCCTTAACTTCCGCAATATTAATATTATTAATATCTTTATTTGTTCAAAAACCAACAGATTTATCAACATTTCCAACACTATTATTAATATTAGTTCTTTTTAGATTATCCCTTAATATTGCAACTACCAGATCTATTTTAAATGATGGACATAATGGTCCTGAAGCCGTAAGTTCTATCATTGCATCGTTTGGAGAGTTTGTTGTTGGTGGAAATATGGTAATTGGTATTATTATATTTATTATATTAGTACTTATCAATTTTATGGTTGTTACTAAAGGTGCAGGAAGAGTTGCCGAAGTACAAGCAAGATTTTCACTTGATTCATTACCTGGTAAACAAATGGCTATTGATGCAGATTTAAATGCTGGATTTATAGATGATCAACAAGCTAAAAAAAGAAGAGAAGAACTTGCAAGTGAAGTAAGCTTTTATGGTACTATGGATGGTTCTGCTAAGTTTGTAAAAGGTGATGCGGTTGCTGGTATTATTATTACAGTTGTAAATCTTATTGGTGGACTAATGATTGGTATGTTTCAACATGATATGAGTGCAGGAGAGAGTGCTGAAATATATACTATACTTACTATTGGTGATGGACTTGTAGCACAAATACCAGCACTTATTATTTCAACTGCTACTGCTATTATTATAACTCGTTCAAATACAGATGAAGAAAAGTTTGCAAGTGGAACTATATCTCAATTAGTAAAAGATAGTAAAGCTTTAGTAATAACTGGTCTTGCTCTTGTATTATTTGCTACAGTTCCTGGTTTTCCTTCTGGAATACTTCTTATTATGGGAGCATTACTTATGGCTATTGGTTATTTGATTTATATGATTGAATCTGATCAAAATAATGCATTTGTAAATTTCTTTAAACCATCAACAGAAGTAGTAGGTAAGCCAAAAACTACTGATGATATTAATAAAATTAAACAGAAGAAAAAAGAAAAATTAACAGAGAATGAAGAACAAACTTTAGATAAAACAATGAAAATGGAAATACTAGAATTAAAATTAGGACCAAGACTTTTATCTTTAATACAAGGTGATAGTGAATTGCTTGATAAAATAAAAGGTATTAGAAATACAATAGCAGGTGAACTTGGATTTGTTATACCACAAATTAGAATAACAGATGCATCTGATTTAAAAATGAATGAGTATTCTTTAAACTTAAAAAGAATACCCCTTGTAAATGGAGAAGTAGAACTTCATAGTTTACTTGCAATGGGTGGTGTTGGTAATGCTACACTTGTAGGAAAACATGTAAAAGAACCAGTGTTTGGACTTGACGCAACATGGATAAGTGAAGATAAAAAAGATGAAGCATTAAGTAAAGGATTTACAGTTGTAGATGCTCCAACTATTATCTCTACACATATTTCAGAAACAATAAAAAAACATGCAGAAGATATATTAACTAGGCAAGATATTGTAAATATTATTGATAGATTAAAAGAAAACTTTCCTGTTGTTGTTGAAGAATCTATGAAAATTACTACATACGGTACATTACTAAGAATTTGTAGAGATTTATTACATGAAAAGATTCCTATTATAGATATGATCACAATTTTAGAATCATTAGCAGATATAGGTGAAGTTACAAAATCTCCAGAAATATTACTTGAACATGTTCGTTCTAAATTATTTAGATTAATTACTAGTAAGTTCAAAGGAGATGACGGGACACTTAGAATTATTACAATTAAACCTGAACTTGAACAAGACTTTATATCTAAACTTCAAGAACAACACGGTATTAGTCACTTGTTATTAAGTATTTCAGAAATTAATTCACTTGTTACAAAAACAAAAGAGCTTATAAGTTCAATAGAAGCAAGAGGTGTTTCAAATATATCTATAGTTGTTGATCCAGTTTTACGAAAAAGAATATCAGAAATATATGAAAAATTTGGTTTTGAAATAGCTGTTTTATCTCATGCAGAACTAGATACTAAAGCAGAATTTTCTATAGAAGGTACTGTAGAGTTTTAAAACAATTTTCTAAACATAAGAAATAGGTACATAATACTTTACTTTAAATTTTTCATCATCTTCTAGAAAATGATTTTTTTCAAATACTGTATATGATGGTATAGTGTTTGTTTCATACCCACTATTTGGAAGCCATATATGGTATACCCATTGTATCAGATTTAAAATATCCCCATATTTACCTTCAACTTCAAAAACAGCACATACTAAAGATGGAATAATAAATGATGGTAGAGATGTGTTTGTTAGTTTTTCTTTTGTTACAACACAAGCTACATAATAGCAATCATCAAGTGGAGTAATAATTGGATTATCATGGTACATACCAATTTGCTTGTAATCTTTTAAATTATTAGTATAAGTCCATGCAAGCATTTTTTGCCATGTTTGTTTAGCTTGTTTATTATAACCTTTTTGTCTGATATAGTAAGCTCTCATTGGTTCAGTCTTTACAATTTTTGCTTCTAAGTGTGAAAAATCTACTTTTGCTAAAGATGCTGTTTTTGAAGTTCCAAGTATCATATTTGAATATATCTTATATCCACCATTTCTCCATTGTTTTGGAGTTTGATTAAATCTTTGTTTGAATGCTCTAATAAATGAAGTTTGTGAGGCATACCCACACATTGATGCTACTTGAGTTATTGTTGAGTATTTATTTGTTATTAAAAGGTTAGAAGCTTTTTGAAGTCTAATAGATTTTATAGTTTCATATATATTTTTACCCATTTGTTCTTTAAAAATTCTATGTAAATGAAATTTACTTATAGAAAATTCCATTGATAATGTATCAATATTTATATCTGTTTGTATATTTTCATTTATATAGTTTAATAAATTATTACATATTTTACTATGTTCTAGACTTGTTTCTTTTTTATGCATATAACATAATAGCTAATTTGACTTGACAAATAATAAAAATAGTGATATTATTACATTAGCACTCGAATATGTAGAGTGCTAATATGAAACTTAAGTGTTTTATAATAATATAAAAAAGGAAATATTATGAGTAACAAAATATTTGAAAAATTAACAAATCAATTAAATGAAACAATTGAATCAGCATTATCATTAGCAATGCACAATAAAAACCAAGAAGTACAACAAGAACATATGCTTTGGGCAATGCTTGTAAATACAAATTCACAATTAAATCAAGTACTAAATAAACTAAATGCTCCAAAAGAAGCTATTCTTTTAGAAATTAAATCATATAGTGCAAAGTTGCCACAAGTATCTAGTGTAAGTAAAGAAAATATAAAAATATCAAGAAGTTTAGTAGAACAACTTCAAAAATCTGAATCTCTTATGACTAGTATGGGGGATACCTTTATAGCACTTGATACATATATAATATCTTCACTTGATACAAAAGTATTTAAAGATGTATTAGGTAAATATATTGACCTAAGTGAAATGAAAAAAAATCTAGAAGCTAGTCGTGCAGGACAAACAGTTGATAGTGCTAATGCAGATGAAAATCTAGAAGCATTAGAAAAATATGGTATTAACTTAAATCAACAAGCAATTGATGGAAAACTTGATCCTGTAATTGGAAGAGATGAGCAAATCACTAGAATGATGCAAATACTTATTAGAAAAACAAAAAATAATCCTATACTTTTAGGTGAACCAGGAACTGGTAAAACTGCAATTGCTGAAGCTTTAGCTCAAAGAATTGTAAATGGAGATGTACCAACATCACTTATGAATAAAAAAGTAATATCTTTAGATATGAGTGCATTAATTGCAGGTGCTAAATATAGAGGAGAGTTTGAAGATAGACTAAAAAAAGTAATAGATGAAGTAAAAAAAGATGGAAATATAATATTATTTATAGATGAAATTCATACTATTATTGGAGCAGGTGCTTCTGAAGGTTCTATGGATGCTGCAAATATTCTAAAACCAAGTTTAGCAAGAGGTGAACTGCATACTATTGGAGCTACTACACTTAAAGAGTATAGAAAGTATTTTGAAAAAGATACAGCAATGCAAAGAAGATTCCAACCAGTTAATGTAAATGAACCAACAGTAAATGAAGCATTACAAATACTTAGAGGAATAAAAGAAAAACTTGAAACTCATCACAATGTTAGTATAAATGATTCAGCATTAGTTGCAGCAGCTAAACTATCAAATAGATATATTACTGATAGATTTTTACCAGATAAAGCTATTGACCTTATTGATGAAGCAGCTGCAGAACTTAAAATGCAAATTGAATCAGAACCTACAGTATTAAGTAATATAAAAAGACAAATTCAAACTTTAAAAGTGGAACAAGAAGCACTTAATATGGAAAAAGGTGATAAAAATGATGAAAGAATTGAAGAAATAAAAAAAGAAGTTTCAAATCTTGAAGAAGAAAAAAGAGCTTTAGAAACTCAATTTCAAACTGAAAAAGAAACATTTAATGCAGTTTCACAATTAAAACA
>Ga0256824_10001071_pt1 | contig 10563 bp, 12 predicted proteins | sample CV67metaG_FD_191570 | JGI IMG/M metagenome (GOLD analysis project Ga0256824, IMG submission 191570) | Hydrothermal vent microbial communities from East Pacific Rise, Pacific Ocean - CV67 | ecosystem: Environmental > Aquatic > Marine > Hydrothermal vents | place: Pacific Ocean: East Pacific Rise...
GATTCGGCATAGACAAATTTTGATTGGATTTGAGCTAAAAGTTTTGCATTTTTCAACGCTTCAAATGTTGCTACTCCATAGGGGGCAGTTTTGGGATTGGCGACTGCTATTCTTTTTATAGCAGGGGTTTTCGTGAGTGCTAATCCTCTGGATAAATCATGTTTTTTTGCACCAATCATAGCCAATGCACCTTGTGCATAGACAAGAGGTGGAGTTATCGCTTCTCCACTCTTATAGAGTGCTTGTGGATAGAGCATGTTTGCACCCATCAAAATATCATAAGGTGCGTTGTGTTTGATCTGTGCAACCAATTTACCTGTGCCACCCAAGATCACTTGTACTTTGATATTTGGATAGAGTTGATGAAACTCTTTTTTTAAATCTTTAATGGCGTAAGAGACATTTGCCGAGACAGCAACAGTTATCTTTTCTGCTTGCAATAGTGTTGTAAAAAGGCTAAGCAGAAATATTGTTTTTAATTTCATTTATAATATACTCTCCATAATTTTAAATTATAGAAAATATACTAAAAACTATCTTATTCTACTATAAAAAACTATCTATATGCGTTTTGAATCTCTTTTTCAATACTATAGGGAACGGTTGCTATTTTCATAAATTCACCCATGCTTAAGTTGGGTAGAGAGAGGGCAAGATAGTATTTTGGGTCAAGTATGGTGGCTTCTCCATCTTTAATCATTGATTCATAAGGGAGGAGTTGGCTATTTTTACTCTCTCCAATCTTATTTAAAAAGCTATTGATTTCGACACTTAGTTTATGCCCGACAAGAGTGGCACCATTGGGGAGTTCTAATATGTAGGAGATTGATCTGGGAAGGTTTGCTTCGTGGGAGACTCTGATGGTATCTTCGAGATATGGCATACCAAACATAAAGTGGTATTGGGGGAGTTTTGCTATCTCTTTTTGTTGTAGAACAGGAAGCATTCTATTTAAGACTTTCTCTAATCCATTTAAAGTTACTTTAAAGTCACCATATTTATACCCTTTTAGATAGGCAGAAGCCAAATAAGATGGATTTTGAACACGCACTTCATTTTCTTGACTGTTAACAAGAATATGTAAAGTTGACATATATGAGCTTGTTGATTTTAGCTCATTATTGGTAATGGTGATAACACTCTTTCCCTCTAGAATCTTATCGGTTGCAAGAATTTGAAACCCGTTCTCTTTTAATTTGCTTTTAATCCTCTCAATAGGTTGAAAACTTGATAGGTAATAGGCAGACAGTTTGGTTGGTATATTTTTAAAATTAAACTGAGCCATGGTGGTTGAAGTGAGTATAGCTGTTAGTGCTATAGCAGTGAGAGTAGGTCTTTTCATAAATTCCCCTTTAGTAGTATTTAATTTAGTTTATCAATAGATATTTAAAAAATTACTTAAAATTTATTAAAACAAATAAGATTTATTAATCTAATTATATAGTCACAACACTCTACAATTTATTAAACATATCTAAAATAGAATAACACTCTTGATTAATGAAGAGGAGGGAATATACGGTCTCCAGTAAGGTGAAGATCAAAACATGCATTATGGGAACAAACTTATTAAAAAAAAGTAATAAGAGAGAATATAATGCATATCCAAAGGTTGTGACAATAAAGAGAACCAGTCCCATTAGTGCATTTTCAGATAGTGGGAATTCAACAAAGTAGAGAAATAGATTATAAAATATATTATACGATAGTGTGTAAAATATGAGGATGCTTGCAAGAGGAACAGCTATGAATGTTTTTGATTTAAAAAAAAGATGGTTTAAACTATGAATAATAGAGAGCATCCATGTAAAGCTTAAAAAAGTATAAATAATAAGATGAGAATAAATTACATAAAGCTTATCTTCCGTGAAGTGTTCGATAATAGAACCATAGAGCATTGTAAACTGCCAAAAGAATCCCCCAAGCAGAAGTGTTGCAACAAAAAGGGGAATAATAGATTTTTGAATTAAAGTTATAATCATAAAATACTTTTTTACGAATTATGCAGTAGTTATGATAAATATAAGGTTTATTTTTTAGTTTAAATATAATTATTTAATTTTTTTTCATTTCGATACAGGAGCAAAGTATTTTTTCTACTAAGCTCGTAAAAAATTTGGATTTGCAATAATTTCAAAAGAGTATCGTGCATTCCGCTTGGAAAGCTCCTCTTGAATTGTCTCTTTGATCTCTTCAACCTTAGAGTGAGAGATACCTGAACGGTCAACAATAAACATATCGTGACTCATATTTGCACCAACATCTTTTGCCAATTTTAAGATACGTCGCATATCTCCTTCGTTATTCTCTTTGTAGCCTTCTGATATAAAACACATGTTAGAGTTACTTAATGCTTTTTTAATATCTGAAGTAAAACCTACAGAACTTTCATTATCCATACTCTTAATTACCATTGCTTCATCGGCGTTATAATAACCTCGTTTGATGTTCTCTACACGTTTGTTATCTTGTGATATATATGTTACCTCATTGCCCATCTCTGCCAAGACTTTTCCACTTAATAGTTGATTATAATCAATTCCCATTACACTGATTTTCATTTTAAAAGTATCCTTTCATTTATCGTTGTTTCTTAGATAGGTAATTCTATATTAAATAAATAATGTCTTAACTTAAATTTTAAATTTTTTTTTAAAGAAAAGATTAAGAAATAGCTCTAAACTACTTATTGATACCCATAAAATAGTACTTTGAGTAGAAAATAGGCTTCTTTTTCTCTTTTTATGCTTTTTAGCATATAAAAATATTATAAAACGCTCTAGGAATAGATATAATCATATATATTAAAAAATATTTTTATGCTAAAATAGTGATCTAAAATTTTTACAGGGCAATATATGAAAACCAAGATAATTCTTCTATTTTTTACACTTTTATCTATACTTTTAATCTCTGTGACGCTACTTCTTACGACCAAGCCTCTTTACCTTGCAAAGGTTGAGAGAGATCGTCTTATGCAGATTCAGAAAGTTTATCATAAAAGCTATTTCCGTCGAAAAAATATACATATAGCTCAACGTTCAATTGAATTTGCTCAGCATGAAATCAACGAGCTTTTAGTAGAGACCCCTATTTTATTTAAATCGCATTCCACGATTTTGGATCATAATAGGAGTAGTGAAAACTTTGGACAACTTACTAAACTTATACTCATACTTAATAATATAAAGGATAAATTTATTTTAAAAATTGAGACACACACCAATAAAGATGGATCAAAAAAAGAAAATTTAAAACTCTCTCAAAAAAGAGCTGATAATTTAAAAAACTATATTAATTATAAAAGTAAAATTATTTTTATCTCAGCAATAGGTTATGGAGAAGAGATTAAGAAGCAGAAACAACATTTAGAAATAAATTTAAAAAGGATTAAGTAGATGACGGAGATGATGATAGAGATTTCAACCTATCTGGTTGTAGCTATTCTATTGGGCTATATTTTTGGTTGGTTGACCAACCGAGCAATGCGTGGAGAGAAACTAAAAGGTGATTTTGTCAAACGTAAGGAAGAAGAGCTTGGGCATATAAATGAGGTACTAAGTGAAGTTAAATCATTGAACACAACGTTGCTCTCTGATAATAATAAAATTTTATTAGAAAATCGTAAGCAAAAATTAAAAATTCATCAACTGGTAAAAATGTTAAAAAAGAGAGATGAGAACGTTGAAGAGTTACAAGAGCATATTAAAAAACAGAAATATTATTCACAACAAAAGCTTAAAAAACATGAATTAGAAATTGAAGCTTTTATTGAAGAGAGAAGAAAAATTATAGAGCAGTTTAAATCGACTGAACTCTAAAAATTAGATGGTGCTGGAGTATTAATAATGTTGTAAAACTCGCTACGGGTACGTTGATCACTCTTAAAAAGTCCACGTAAAGCTGAACTTACAGTTGTTGAATTAATCTTTTGAACACCACGCATCTCCATACACATGTGTCTTGCATGTAATACCACAGCTACCCCTTTTGGATTAATACTCTCTAATATTGCATCGGCTATCTGTTCTGTCATCTGCTCTTGAATCTGTAATCGTCGTGCAAAAACATTGACTATACGGGGAATTTTTGAGAGACCAACAACCTTACCATCTGGAATATAAGCAACATGTGCGCGACCTATGATGGGCAACATGTGGTGTTCACAAGTAGAATAAAATTCAATGTCTCTTACAACTACCATTTCATCATTGGAAGTACTAAAGAGTGCTTGTGATAAAATCTCTTTAGGATCTTGGTGGTAACCTTCGGTTAAAAAGCTCCATGCTTTTGCTACACGAGATGGTGTTTTTAGCAAACCTTCTCGATTAGGGTCTTCGCCCACCAACTCTAATACTTTTGTAATAGCATTTTCAAACTCTGAAGTTTTATTCATATTATTGTCCACCTTAATCTTTTAATTTTTCGATATATTACCATTTTTTATGTTTTTTATTGTATATTGCGGACTCAATATTTTTATAAAAGAATAAAAGGAATTATTATGCCATTATTAGACAGTTTTAGAGTAGATCATACAAAGATGCCTGCACCCGCAGTTAGAGTAGCAAAATCAATGAGTACTCCAAGTGGAGACGATATTACCGTTTTTGATTTACGTTTTTGCGAGCCTAATCAGTCACTATTGAGTTCAGAAGGAATTCACACATTAGAGCATCTTTTTGCAGGATTTATGAGAGATCATCTCAACTCGAAAAAAGTAGAGATTATTGATCTCTCTCCAATGGGCTGTAGAACAGGCTTCTATATGTCACTTCTTGGTACACCTTCAGAAAAAAAGGTAGCCAAAGCTTGGAAAAAATCGATGATTGATGTTTTAAATGTTAAACAACAGTCAGATATTCCAGAATTAAATATTTATCAGTGTGGTACTTATGAGATGCATTCATTAGAAGATGCAAAAAATATTGCACAAGAAGTACTTGATCAGAAGATTGGAATTATGAGTAATAAAGATTTAAAACTCTCTAAAAAGAAACTAAAAGGGGTATAGATGCTAATCTGGATCTGTGTTGATTCTGAAAATGGAAATCATTCAAAAATTACCAAAGTAATGGATGCTAAATATTGGGCATTGGTTGAGTTTGATGCAGGCGTTGTAAAAGGGTTAAACTTCTATAAACAGCGTGAAGATTTTACCGATTGGGTTGATTTTATTATTATGAAAGATAAATATGAATCTTTTATGGAATTTATGAACGAAGGAATGATGGTTCTCTGTACACGACAAGAAGAGACGATCGAAGAGGTTATGGAATCATTTACCTTTAAAGAGCTTGATGAGGTAGGTTTTTAACCAACCTTATTGATGTATAACCAAGAACTTCGTCCTCAAAAAAAAGTTATTCTCTGTGAAGATGGAACAAACACACTCTTCTCTTCAGAGTTTAATGAACCCTATCACTCAACCAAAGATGGTGCTTTACATGAATCTCTAGAGAAACATGTAAAACCCGCTTTGATGATTAAAAAAGATAAATCTTCATTGGTGATTTTGGACATCTGTTTTGGACTGGGCTATAATAGCTTGGCAACACTATATTATGTTAAAAAACATAATATCAAAACCAAGATAGAGATACTTTCTCCAGAGTTTGATGATCAATTAATTGCTTCATTGATGACTTTTGATTATCCTGATGAGTTTAAAAATCTTACACCTATTATTCAGAAATTAAGTCAAAATTTTTATTATGAGGATGCACAGTTTAAGATAGATATTCTTCGAGGTGATGCGAGAGTTACCCTTCCTAAAATTAAGAAGAAAATAGATATTGTCTACCAAGATGCTTTTAGTCCAACACAGAATCCTCTTTTATGGACAAAAGAGTTTTTCCAAGATATTTCCCATATTTCAAAAGAAGATACTATCTTAACGACCTATTCAACAGCGGCTTCTATCCGTTTGGGGCTTTATGAGAATGCTTTTTATATCTATATTCATTATGGGGAAAAAAGTCGCTATTCAACAATTGCTTCTCGTACAAAATTAGATCTTTTTGAGTACGTTGATATGGAATTAAAAAAAGTTCGAAATCCTATTGCTCAAAGTTTTAGGGATAAAGACTTTATTTGTAAAATTAAAAACTAAAATTAAGTTAAAAATTATTTTATATGGTATAAAATGTAACATAAACACAGAATATAATAAATTTTAAAAAATCAACATTTTTTTATGAAAATTACACAATTTCTACACAATTATGGGTTAGTTTTTCTTCTATCATAATCAAGTTGATTATAAATAAATTTTTATTGATAAAGGAATTTTTTTGAGAAGAGTCATGAAAATTTCTCTTGTATTATTAACCGCTCCCTTGCTATTTACTGGGTGTGTACAAGAGAAAGTATCCAAGGTTAAGCCTACATCGAAAGATGAAAATCATACGAAAATAACAGTAAAAAAGAGCAAAACGCTTACAAATATATCCCCCTTAAAAATTCTTCTACCCAATACCAACCTTACTCTTACTTCTAATAGCAATCCAGATGATTTAATGTTAGATTCATCAATTCTTGACGAGCTTGCATTAAATATTCAAAACAGTATGGATCTTGATCTTAATGGAGATAAAAAAATTACAACCCAATCATTAGAAGTTAGTGAAAACTGGGAAGCTTTTACAAGAGAAGATGAACTTTTAGAGACAGCTAAAGAGTATTTGGGTGTTCCTTATATTTGGGCGGCAAATGGACCATCAGCTTTTGATTGTTCGGGTTATACCAAATATGTATTTAAAAAAAATGGAATTACGCTACCACGTTATTCGGGGCATCAAGCTAATGTTGGTATAAAAGTGGCATACAATGAGCTTCAAAAAGGGGATTTGGTCTTTTTTGACACAGCAAAAGGATTCCATAAAAAAGTTAATCATGTGGGTATTTATATTGGAGAAAATAAATTTATTCATGCCAGTTCCGCTAGAAAGCAAGTAATGATTACCTCTTTTTCACAAAAGAAGTTTTATAAAAATAGATTTCTTCACGGAAGACGGATTATAAATTCAGATTCAAGTTTTGCATTGTATGATGCAAGTCAAATTCATAGAAATTAAAAGATGTTCTCCTAAGAGAACATCTTTTTAAAACTGTTAAGCAGTGTTCCTACAATGCCTTTGGGTCTAACTAATTCATCCAGATACTCTTCGTAGTTGACCCCCTTCTCTTCTAGGAAAGACTCTAAATAGGAGAGTGAGCCTTCGATTCCATGCTTTTTTTCAATATTAATCATGGTCTCATATAACTCTTCAATCTCTTCAATAACTTGATCAGGAGCAGATCTTCTAAATGCAGTAAAAGATTCAATCTTCCCACTGTTATCTCTTTTAATTGAAAAATCTGCAATAACCCAATAATATTTACCACTTTTGGCCAAATTTTTAATAACACCTGAAACTTCTCGTCCTGCCAATAGCGAATTCCAAACCAGAAAGAAAATACTCCTTGGCATATCAGGATGCCTTAGTACATTATGAGGCATCCCTATAATTTCCTCTTCAGAATAACCAGATATTTCTGCAAAACTTTTATTTATAAAAAGAATATTACCTTTAGTATCTGTTTTACTTACGATAAACTTCTTTTTAGAAAAAACGATCTCTTTATCAAGAACAATTGGTCTATATATCATCTCTACTATTACCTTATAATTTCTCTGACTATTCTAGCTAACTCTTTATAAAATCATCATTTAAAAAAATATTTTTCGCAATCATATAATATTTAAAAACAAAAAAAAATTTTTATATACTTTTAAAGTTATCTTTTAAAAAAGCTATTAAAACTCTATTTAATAACATAAAAAAATAAAAAATAAGTATATCTTTTTCCTCTTTTATATGCTAAACTATAGCCACATACAGTTGAAAAGGTTTGTCATGATTAAATATAAACTGCTCTTTTTATCTTTTACTCTTTTACTCTTTTTTTTCGTTGGTTGTACTCCTGAGCCTGTTGCAGAAGGAGAGGGTATTAAAATTTCAGGAACGATTACTTATGACAGAGTACCTGTTAAAACTGGGAACTATGGTCTGATTAGTCTGGACTATAATAATATCCAAAAAGAGACAGGAAAGTATCTAATTGTTAAAGCGATTGATGAGAATGGTGTTGTATTGTATCAAACAACGTCAAATGGTAGCGGAAAATATGCAGTTTATGTTCCTGAAAATACCAATATAAAGTTACGTGTCTATGCACGAATGTACAACGAGGGTGCATGGGATGTTTCTGTGGTTGATAATACCAACTTAAAAGCACTCTATGCCATTGAAGGGACACTTGCTAACAGTGGAAGCACCCCAACTGTTCGAGATCTCCATGCCGATTCGGGTTGGGATGGTTCAGGCTATGCTTACCCTAGAGATGCAGGACCTTTTGCTATTCTTGATTCAATTAATGGAGTGATGCAGAAGGTTACTTTGGCTAAACCAGATATTATATTCCCTCAACTTACAGTAAATTGGTCAGTTAACAATGTGGCATCAGGAGGTGAGAGAAGTTTGGGGCAGATTGTGACTTCTAACTATGATGGAGAGAACAATTTATGGATTTTGGGTGATGCAAATTCTGATACGGATGAATATGATGACCATATTATTATTCATGAGTGGGGTCACTTTTTTGAAGATAAATTTTCCCGTTCTGATAGTATTGGAGGACCTCACTCTTCTGGGGATGCATTGGATATTCGTGTCGCTTTTGGGGAAGGTTTTGGAAACGCACTTTCGGCAATTGCCACAGACAATCCACTCTATTTTGATACCTCTGGATACAATCAATCTTCGGGTTGGGCAATGGATATAGAGTCTGCACAACCCGAAAACCCTGGTTGGTTTTCTGAAGCTTCTATTCAGCGGATATTGTATGATTTATATGATCAAAAAAGTGAAAATGAGCAAGGTGACAGATTAGGCTTGGGATTTAAGCCTATTTTTGATGCGATGGTTAAAAAAGAGCGAAATACACCAGCATTTACCAGTATTTTCTCATTTATTCATGCGTTAAAGTCGGAAAATAGTTCTCAAGCCTACAAAATAGATGAAGTGGTTGCTTCAGAACAGATCTCTACCATTAGTGATGCCTATGGGACATATAGAAGTAACTCTGCCAATGGAACTTACACCACACCAATTTATCGTGATTTGAAGGTGGGAAAATGGATTACACAATGTAATCAAAATACTTTTGGAGTCTATAACAAACTTGGAAATCGAACTTTTATCAAAGTGACCATAAAAAAAGCAGGTTTCTACACCTTTGATGCTCAACCTTATGGTGGAGCTTATGGAGATCCAGATATTGTTATTTATAAAGCAGAGTATCCACTTAAATCTATGGGGATGTCCCCTTTAGAGGGGTCAAGTTCTGATCGATTATCCATGAACCTTGTGCCTGCAAAATATCTTGTAGAGGTATTTGATGCTTCATATAATAACAGCTGTTTTGTGGTTAAATTAAAACAAGATCCAATGCAGAATATAGTTAGTAAACCGCATATCAAAAGAGAGCCGTTGATTATGCCTCAATATTAAGGAATATATATCCATATAGTTTCAAAAATAAGGATTTGCATGATGCTTCGAAAAGTCTATTTTTTTCTACTTATATGCTTGACCACGCTCTCTCTGGAGGCATTAGATATTTCAGGAATGGTATATTATGAACGTATTCAGGTGCATAATGAAAAAGGAAACTCTTATCTTGATGATTCAAATATCACAAAAGAGCGTGCCAAAGAGGTTTTAGTCGAGGGAATTGACAGCCGTGGTGATCCTGTTGCCTTTACCTTCACAGATGAGAATGGAAGTTATCGATTGCATAATATTAACGCTTCTACCAACATTAAGATTCGTGTCTCTGCAAAAATGTTTAAAAGTAATCGCTGGGATTTGAAAGTAATCGATAAGAGCAATGAGAATGCACTTTATGTGATTGAAGGTTCAGAGCATAATACGGGATCGACGGATAGTATTCGTGATCTTACCGCACCACTTCTCAATCAAAGCTCAGCTCCTTTTGCCATATTAGATTCGATCTATCAAGCAATGGCTAAAGTCTCCAAAGTCGATCCTAATATCGCTTTTCCTTCATTAAAAATTGATTGGTCTGTGAACAACATCAACACAGGAACTTATTATGATGGGGAGGATACTATCGTACTCCAAGGAGATCAAAAAGGTGATAGCGATGAGTTTGATGGACATATTGTTATTCATGAGTGGGGTCATTTTTTTGAGAATAAATTTTCTCGTGCAGACAACATTGGTGGCGCACATGGAACAACGGAATATCTAGATATTCGTGTTGCTTTTGGCGAGGGATTTGGGAATGCACTCTCTGCGATAGTAACCGATAATCCAATCTATTTTGATACCTTTGAAAAGAGTGGATGGAACATGAATATTGAGGATGAAGCGCATCAGGTTTCGGGTTGGTTTTCAGAAGGCTCTGTTCAACGTATTTTATATGATCTCTATGACAATAATCGTGAGGATCATGATCGGCTCTCTTTAGGTTTTAAACCTATCTATGAGACCTTGA
>Ga0256824_10001072_pt1 | contig 10559 bp, 9 predicted proteins | sample CV67metaG_FD_191570 | JGI IMG/M metagenome (GOLD analysis project Ga0256824, IMG submission 191570) | Hydrothermal vent microbial communities from East Pacific Rise, Pacific Ocean - CV67 | ecosystem: Environmental > Aquatic > Marine > Hydrothermal vents | place: Pacific Ocean: East Pacific Rise...
AGTATTCAATTGAATTAAATTGATTAAATCGCCACCAAGGGTAACACTATAATAGTTTTTTTTACTTGGGCAATCAAAAAAGTTAACTAAATCTTTGTTGGTTAATTCATGATTTCCTCTAGCTGTAACAATTGGAATTATTCTATTGTCAAAATCTTTATACGTGAGCTTCCAATCTTCAAACCATAATCTCCATCTTCCTTCAGTATCTGAATCAGTATAATCACCATCAAATAAAATAGCATGAGGATTTAGCTTACCAGCCATTAAAAATCCCATTTGTCGTTGTTTACGTCTTGACCTTGAATCGCCACCACCAATTAATGATAGTTTTTGCTTTGAATCGTTAGGTGTAGTCATAAACCAGTACCTTTCTGATGGGCCTTCAGAATCTACAATAACAAAATAATATGCTGTGTTTGGCAGTAATGATTCTAATCTAACAAAATGATTAGACATTCCTTTGAATTTATTTGTAATATTAGGTTTCTGTTTTGATGTGTATTTTTTGAAGTCCACCGGTTTAATATCGTCAGTTCCAAAATAAACAATTGGACGCTCTCCAGTTGCTTGATGCCATCCAATTGTTGCTTGATTTGCTCCGTTATGATTAAACATAACACGTACGTAATCAATTTTGGCAAAAGAATTGCTTATAAAGCTTAAGCAAATAATAAATAAAGCTAAATTTTTAATCATTGTTTGTTTTTGAAATACAAATGTAATATATATTTATGACAAATGTTTTTAACATTTAATGGATAATAAATAAGGTTTACTAAGAGACCTTCTTACTTTTAATTTAATAATTTTGTACTATGACTAACTACTTAAAACTACTTCCATTTTTAATACTATCAAATTTTTCATTTTCTCAAACGGATAAAGTGGAAACTATTTCATTTGAAAAAGATTCTAACGCATTTGTATTTGTAAAATCACCAGGTTTAAAAGAACAAAATTGGGGTGAATTAAATCAGCCTTTATTTTGGAAAAAAATAATGAAATTGTCTCCTGATTCATGTTTGTTTAATGTCGCTCGTACACGCCAAGTATTGCATAAAGAGTCTGTAGAAAAATGGAATTTATTAACTGATAATCAAAAATTATTAGCCAAAGCAAAATTGAGAGATTTTAACGGCTTAGATTCAAACGAACGTGTATTTATGACTACTGGTAAGAGTGATTTTTATAAATTTGAATTAGTTTATCCTAGTATTAAAAGAGGAATAGAAGTGTTTAAAGAAAATGATACTGACCCTTGGTATGCTCAAGCTATTCTAATGATTGAAAGTCCGGGGAAATTAAAACATTCAGTAAGCGGAGCGTATGGTGCTTTTCAATTAATGAAATCAGTAGCAAGGTCACATGGGTTAACCGTAAATAAATATGTGGATGAGCGAAAAGATTTTGATAAATCTGCTTATGGTTCTGCTCATTTATTAAGAACATCTTGTATTCCTGAAGCTAAACGAATAATGAAAAAATTTAATATTGAAATTTCAGGAGTGTTAGAGCATGATTTATGGTTTAGATTATTGGTATTACATGTCTATCATGCTGGAGCTGGAAATGTAGAGAAAGTACTGACTAATGTCGTAAAACCTGAGTGTGGTTGTCAAGATGTAATTACAACGATATGGCAGTCTAGTTACGGTAATTTTAGAAATTCGTCTCAAAACTACTCTCAATTAGCGTTAGCTTCACTTTTAGTGTTGGATGAATTTATACAAAGTTGTAATCAATAAATTGTCAACTGTTTGATAGTTTTTACTAATTATTAAAAGGATTGAATTGTTTAAAATTAATTTTATTATTATTGCTTTTTGATTTAAAAGAACATCAATATGACCATGCTAAATTCAGATATAAAACCAAAAATTGTAGTTGTTATACCAGCTTATAATGAGGGGGAATCAATAGGGAAGGTAGTCAATGATATTCCAAAAGAATGGGTGTCTGATGTAATTGTATGTAGTAATAATTCAACAGACAACACCATAGAAGTCGCTAAGAAAGCAGGTGCCATTGTTTTAGAAGAATCTCAAAAAGGATATGGTTGGGCCTGCATGAAAGGAATTAACTATGCAAACCAAATGGATGTTAAACCAGATATTATTGTTTTTTTAGATGGGGATTATTCGGATTATCCACAAGAATTATCTTTGGTTGTTAACCCTATTATTGAAAATAATGTAGATTTAGTAATTGGTTCTCGTGCGTTAGGACAACAAGAAAGTGGGTCAATGACTTTTCCTCAACGTTTTGGTAATTGGTTGTCAACTCGAATGATGCATTTATTTTATGGAGTCAAATATTCTGATTTAGGCCCTTTTAGAGCCATAAAATTTGATAAATTACTTCAGCTAAATATGTCTGAAATGACGTTTGGTTGGACGATTGAAATGCAAATTAAAGCAGCTAAACATAAAATGAAGTCTTGTGAAGTTCCTGTAAATTATAAAGTTAGAATAGGAGAATCTAAAGTGTCAGGAACTGTTAAGGGGGCCGTAATGGCTGGAGTTAAAATTATTTGGTCTATTTTCAAGTATAAGTTTGTAAAATAGAACAGTGAATATGATGGGTGTTCTTAATTGATATAAATTCATGTATTAAGTTAAAGTGTTGATTTTTTTGAGACAGAAACATAATATTTATTACATTCGTATTATGAAGAAAAAGATAGTATCCTATTGGGAGACAAAACCGTTGAAAAGTATATTGATTTTAGCTATTTTTATTAGAATAATAGCGGCTATTTTTTCGCCAGGTTATGCTATGCATGATGACCACTTTTTAATTATTGAATCTTCTTCTTCATGGGCAGCTGACAGTGATTATAACAATTGGTTACCAAATAGTCAAAGGGCTTCTGGTATTGAAAATCCAGTTCCAAAAGGTCATAGTTTATTGTATCCAGGTTTACATTATCTGTTTTTTGAGTGTACTGAATTTTTAGATTTAAATAATCCGAAAATTCAAATGTTTTTAGTTCGTCTAATGCATGCATTTATTTCGCTTTTAGTTGTGCTGGTTTCTTTTAAAATAACCGAAAAATTATCATCCACTAAAACGGCTAGATTAGTAGGAGTCTGTATTGCATTAGGTTGGGCCTTTCCTTTTTATGGTGTTCGAAATTTAGTAGAAATGGTTTGTATTCCTGTATTTTTATATGGAATTTGGCAGGTTGTCAAAACTGATTTAAAAGATGAATGGAAATCATTTATATTGGCAGGTCTTTTATTTGGAGCAGCTTTCTCTATCAGGTTACAATTAGCCGTTTTCTACTTGCTTTTTGGTTTATGTATGCTAATCTTAAAAAAATGGAAAGGAAGTATCGGATTGATAATCGGTTTTTCAATAGGAGCATTTTTAACACAAGGTTTAATAGATTATATCATTTGGGGAGTACCATTTGCCGAATTAATTGAGTATATTACTTATAACAGTGGAGATGCAATGTATGACTATGGAGGCGCTTGGCAATGGTATAAGTATTTAATTGTTTTATCCTTTTTTAGTTTTCCTGTCCTTGGTGTATTTTGGGTGTTTGGAGCAACTCAACACTTTAAAAAATTATTTTGGCTAACGATTCCATTGTTAGGATTTATTATTTTTCATACCATGTACCCAAATCAGCAGGAACGTTTTATTTTTCCAGTTTTACCAATTTTTATGATTGTAGGTGTAATTGGTTGGGAATCCTTTAGGTTGAAAAGTAAGTTTTGGACTAAGAAAACAAAGTTATGGAAAGGCATTACTAAAGTAGCATGGAGTATAAATTTAATTATACTTATTGCTGCAGCAACTTATGCCACAAAACAAGCAAAGGTGAATGCTGCGTATTTCTTTTATGAGCAAGGTTTTACTGAAGGAATGAAGATACTTCATGAAGATTCTTTTGGAGATGATAGCTGGTATAATGGTGATGCGACTTTGTTTCCTACTTTCTATGCTGGTAATTGGAAGTTATACTCTTCTTATTTAAATAATAAAACCGAAAGAGAAGAGTGGGAGAAAGGGACTAAAGATTGTGAGTATGTATTACTTCATGGTGTTAAAAACATGGATAAAAGAATGAACTATTTTCAAAAAACATTTCCTAATATGGAAGTCGTAACCACAATGGAATCTAGTGGGGTTGATAAAATTTTACACTGGCTAAATCCTAAAAACAGAAATGCTCAAGTGGTTATTATAAAAACGAATAGAGGTGTTAATTAATAAACGTGTTCGTAACCTTATTGGAGATTATAGTGTATTAGTTGTACTTTGAATCTTAACTAAATACTAAATAATTAATATTTCTCCCCTTTTTTTATGACTAACTAAATACATTATCTATTTTTGCGAAATAAACTGTATTTAAAATGAAATATAACTTAAGTGAAATTACGGATGTAATTCAAGATAGGCGAACAATTTATCCAGAACAATATTCGGATAGAAAAGTTCATAGAGAACATATTGAAAAGATTTTAAATAATGGAATTTGGGCACCTACTCATGGGAACACCCAACCATGGCAGTTTAAAGTGTTTAGAGGGGAAGGATTAAAAACCTTATCTAATTTTTTATCTTCAAAATATAAAGAAACGTTCACTGGCGAAAAATTCAGTGAAATGAAATATAATAAACTTAAAAACCGTCCATTAATGGCAGGTGCAGTTATTGCAGTGTCTTTAAAAAGAGATCCAAAAGAAAAAATTAAAGAAATTGAAGAAATAGAAGCTGTGGCGTGTGTGATTCAAAATATGCACTTAACATGCACAGCATGGGGGTTAGGAGCCTTTTGGGCTACTCCTGGGTTGATATATGAGCCTTTTATGAATGAATTTTTAGAGATTGGAGAAAAAGACAAATGCTTAGCATTATTCTTTATCGGTTATCCTAAGGATGAGTTTGAATGGCCAAAAGGACAACGTAAACCAATTGAATACTATACAGAATGGGTAGAAAAATAGGTGGATTAGGATTGGTGAACTTTAAAGACCACCCTAGCGATAATAGATATAAGATTTTTAATTTTAATACTAAAGTTGAAGCAGAATTTTTTGAAGAATTGTTAACTAAAGATAATATTGAATTTCAAAAAGATGAAGAGGAATTGGATAGCTTATCTACGTTACATTTTACAGTAAGACATGAGGTTGAAAAGAAAGGTATAATGTATTTGTACGCAGTAGGTCAACGTGATCTAAAGGTGGTTCACAATATGAACTACATGGTAAATGCAAAATTCAGAGATAACATGATAAAAAATCCTGTTTTTAGATATGGATTAGTTTTATTTTTTCTTGCAGTTGTTGGGTTTGCTATTTTTGGCTACATAAAAGTAAACTTTTTAAACTAAAGCGTAGTTCAATTTTAAATGGATAATTAATTGAGTATATTTGTTAGATGAATATTACTCGAATTGCAAGTGGGATTTTTATAGCAATGGCGGTTATAGCTTTGTTGATGCTAGGTAAAGATTTTCTTTTACCATTAATTCTTGCTATTTTGATTTGGTTTTTAATCAAAGAAATAAGAAAAATAATATCAAAAATTCCTGTAATTGGTGAAAAAATTCCAAAATGGGTGTTAAGTGTTTTAGCTACGTTAATGTTGTTTGTTATTTCGGGTTTAATGATTGGAATGGTCGTTGAAAATATTGAAAGTTTATCTAAAAATATAAATGTTTATCAATCTAATTTTGAGATAATTAATTTGAAATTTGAGACCGAATATAACATAAACTTCTCAGAGTTACTGTCTACTTATTTAGGTGATTATGATTTTTCTACTATTTTTAATTCACTATTGAATTCAATAACTGAATTATTTAGTAGAACTTTTATCATTGGTTTTTATGTGTTGTTTTTATTTATTGAAGAAAATATATTTAGAACTAAATTACACTATTTATATCCAGAAGCTACTAAATTTAATGATGTAAGCAGTACATTAGATAGAATTAGTACAGCTATTAGTAAATATATTTCTTTAAAAACGTTAGTTAGTTTAATAACAGGAGTGTCTAGTTTTATTGCTTTATTGATAATAGGAGTGGATACGCCAGCTTTTTGGGCTTTTTTAATCTTTATTTTAAGTTTTATTCCAGTGGTAGGAGCATTAGTAGCTGTATTATTTCCTGCTACAATTGCTTTATTTCAATTTGGAGACTTAACACATTTTTTTATGGTGCTAGGTATTATTGGGTTTATACAATTGATTGTAGGAAATGTATTAGAACCCAAAATTATGGGTAATTCTTTAAATGTAAGTTCTTTAGTTGTAATTTTGTCATTGTCTTTTTGGGGTATGATCTGGGGAATTACAGGCATGGTATTAAGTGTTCCTATTACTGTAATTATGATTATATTTTTCGCTCAATTTCCAACAACAAAATCTCTAGCCATTATTCTTTCAGAGAAAGGAGAAGTTTAATTCGTAAATAGGTTTGTGTAAACTACGGATTTTCCCTTTCCTGTATTATATAGAACACGAATGGGAGGTTGGAGAGTGGCGCAAATGAGGGACGTCAAAAAAAAAATTAAAGCCTTGAATAAAGCCCAATTCTAAACACTACCATAACTGTAAAACGCCTAAAATTGAAAGGTTATATTAACCTGAGTTCGACCTAAAGAAAATCAAAAAAACAATCATAAATACCTGAACATTAACTGATTTGCTTAAAGTATATATTAGTTAAATAACTAATACTGATAAAAGCCTACAGTTGTTCGCATAAAACATCAAATATACAGCGATTTTCAATCCAATTTTGTTCAAGCTATCTCGATAGCTCTCTCAATATTTAACCGAAACTCACAACCTATTTGAAGTTTTCTAACGAATCCTTATATCGAACTCGTATGTTTACCAAGAATAAAAAAAAGGAACTATCTTAGCTATTATTTTTGTATTTTAATAATTAAGATGGAAGAAGTTACGGACTTTCAGTCGAACAGATACATTTTTAATGATATCGTACCTGAGACATTTAGCCTAATTTCTACTCCTTTCAAGTTTGGACAAAGTATTTAGGGATGTATTTTAGAATACAATCTCGCATAAAAAGACGAGAAAAAACTGAAGAGGTTTTCCATCAAATAACTAAAAAAGAATGAGTAATATAAGACAGAGTGTTGGTATTGATATTGCCAAAGATAGTTTTGTAGCTTCATTTGCTACACTGAAAGAAGGTCAGTTTGTTGAATTTAAAGCAACAAAGAAATTCGACAACAATGTTAAAGGATTCAAGGAGTTATTTTCTTGGTCAAAGAAATATGAAGATAAGACGACAGAAATAGCTTTTACTATGGAAGCAACAGGTGTTTACTATGAAAATTTAGCTTTTTTTCTTTTTGAAAAAAAACAAAAAACACATGTATTACTACCTAATAAAGTAAAAAAATTTGGTGAAAGTTTGGATTTAAAATCAAAAACGGATAAAATTGATTCTAAAATTATTGCTCAAATGGGAGTTGAAAGAAGACTAAGAGTTTGGAAGCTTTGTTCTTTAAGGCTAAGAGTTATAAGAACATTAACACGAGAGAGACAGCAATTGGTAAAAGAAAGATCAATTATCAAAAATCAAATTCATGCAGAAAATCACAAAGCAGAACCATTAATCACTACTTTATTAAGAATGTCAAATCGTCTAAATTTCATAAGCTCACAGGTGAAAAATATTGAAGATGAGCTAAAAGAAGAGGTTAATCAAGATGATAATTTAAAAATGAAATTAGAAAAAATAATGACAATACCTGGTCTAAGTTTTATTTCAATTATTACTGTTATCGCTGAAACAAAAGGTTTTGTAGATATTACAAGTATAAAACAGCTTAGTAGTTATGCTGGTTATGATGTGTCTATTAGAGAGTCAGGTAAATGGAAAGGACGTTCAAGAATATCAAAAAAAGGAAATAGCAATATTAGGGCTATCCTATATATGCCAACAATATGCACATTAACATATAATTCAATAAATAAAAAATTCTATGAAAGAGTCACTAAAAATAAAGTAAATGGATTAATAGCAATCACAGCATTGCAAAGAAAAAATTTAGGTTTAATATATACATTATGGAAAAATAATTCGGAATATATCGAAAACTATGAAGCATTAAGATAGATATCAGGAAAATAGGAAACAGGAAAATTCTTTCTGCATTAATACGGAGTATTAAAAAGTAGCGAGAACAAATGTCTCGCTACACAAGATAGGTGTCAGTATAAATAATCAACTGTCATCTTCTTTCTGCGAAACAAATTTAATAATAATAATGAAATAATTAGGAATTCAACACAGTATCTCAGGTTATTAATACTATATATCTATATTTTTTGACCAAACGATATGGCAAAGTAATCAACTTACCGTATGAGGCCTTTTCATTGAGATTTTTTCATGCTCAAATATATAGATTTTTCGTGTTACTAAAAGTTCTGCACTATAAGTACAGGATTTTAAACCCAATTCTGAGACCAATGAAAAATAAATAAGTCATTAAAAGAGTATACTCACTAAAATTCATCAGATTTGTGTCTTGCATCTAAAAGCAAAGCGTTCTTGTATTTTACAATACTCAATTCGTTTTTAATAAATTCATTTTGTAACTTTGTTACATGCAGTTAAGAATAGATAACCTACTTGAAATAGATAAAATAGCTGAACAATTTATTAAATTAGTTGGTAACAACCGTATTTTTGCTTTTTATGGTGACATGGGTGCAGGAAAAACAACTTTCATTAATTCTATTTTAAAGGTAATGGGAATTAACGACCACAGTTCTTCCCCTACATTCTCTATTGTTAACGAATACTTATCAGATTCATACGGTACTGTTTATCATTTTGATTTTTACAGAATTGAAAACGAAATGGAAGCGTTAGACATAGGACTTGAAGACTTAATTTATGGGGATGACTATTGTTTTATGGAGTGGCCTGAACGAATTGAAAACCTTTTACCTCAACATACCGTAAACGTTACTATTACCATTGAAAATAAGTGCAGAATTTTAGATATAGACATATGATAACAGATGCTGAAACATTAAAATCATTGATGACTGAAGGTAGTTTATTACCACAGGAAGAAATGTTAGCCATTGGAAAAAAGAAAGGTAAACTGGTTATCGGAATACCTAAAGAAACCTCTTTTCAAGAAAATAGAGTGGCTTTGATTCCTGAATCAGTTCAGTTATTGGTTAGTAATGGTCATGACGTTTTAGTAGAAAGTAAAGCTGGAGAAAAATTACATTATAGTGATACAGATTATTCTGATGCTGGAGCACAAATTACGCATGATACTTCTGAAATATTTAAAGCCAATATTATATTAAAAGTGGCACCTCCAAAGAAAGCTGAAATTGACATGATGCTTGGTAATCAAACCTTAATTTCTGCGTTACAATTAACGCTTCAACCCAAAGAAACGTTAATGGCCTTAATGCAAAAAAAAATCACTGCCATTGCTTGGGATTACATTAAAGATGACCACGGAATTTTCCCAGTAGTAAGAACTATGGGAGAGATTGCAGGAAATACATCTATTTTGATTGCAGCCGAATTATTATCAAATTACGATAATGGTAAAGGTATAATGATGGGAGGAATTGCAGGTGTTCAACCAACTGAAGTAGTAATACTTGGTGCAGGAACGGTTGGAGAATATGCCACACGTTCTGCCTTAGGATTAGGTGCTAGCGTTAAAGTATTTGACAATTCATTATCAAAACTAAGGCGTTTACAAAACGATATTGGACAACGTGTTTACACGTCTATTATTCAACCAAAATTGTTAGAAAAAGCAATTATGAGAGCAGATGTAGTAATTGGAGCAATCAGAGCGCCATTAGGTCGTACGCCATGTATTGTATCTGAAGAAATGGTTATGTCAATGAAAGAGAATTCAGTAATTATAGATATTAGTATTGATCAAGGTGGTTGTTTTGCGACATCAAAAGTAACAAATCATTTAAAGCCAACCTATAAAAAACATGGTGTGATTCACTATTGTGTTCCAAATATTGCATCAAGAGTATCCAGAACAGCATCAATTGCCTTAAGTAATATATTCTCCCCACTTATGATTGACATGGGAACTATGGGAGGCTGTAAAGAAATGATTAAACGTGACCCTGGATTTAGAAGCGGTGTCTATATTTACAAAGGTAAATTGACATCTCAATTATTAGGTGAAGTGTTTGACTTACCTTATAAGGACATTGAATTGTTATTGATGGCGCTTTAGGAATTAGCAAAAATATTTTTAATTACACTCTATGTTATAATTATTTTATAAAGTTATTCAATGCCTTTTTTGTATTCCTTCTTAAATTTAAGTACGAAACAAAACCTAAAAGTAAACTAAAAACCTCAGTTCGACATAAGGAAAAAGAATTAAACCCACATAACAGACTAATAATGTACTAGTTATACATATCACCCCTCTATTAATTCATCTGTTCTAGATGAAAAATCAGGCTTAATAGACAAAAAGGAGTCTAATAACCTCTGTAAGACTTAATATAGTTAGCTTTAGAGTAAATGAAAGGTTATGAATAAT
>Ga0256824_10001073_pt1 | contig 10556 bp, 6 predicted proteins | sample CV67metaG_FD_191570 | JGI IMG/M metagenome (GOLD analysis project Ga0256824, IMG submission 191570) | Hydrothermal vent microbial communities from East Pacific Rise, Pacific Ocean - CV67 | ecosystem: Environmental > Aquatic > Marine > Hydrothermal vents | place: Pacific Ocean: East Pacific Rise...
GATTATGGCGATCTATATTTCCATTAAAGAGATTCCAATCGAGTTGGAGACCAACTGTATAAAAATCTTTATGAGTAAACTCATTAAATGGATTGTTGTCAGAAGAGCCATACTCTCCAAAAGCACCAACAGTTGGAAGAAAGCTAGACTCTTCTACTTTGATTGCCATATCTGTAATTTTTAATCCCAATTTTGCTTTTTGAATATCAATATTTTTCTCTTGAATTTCATCTTTAACAATTATTGGCATTACTGCTAAGCTATTCAGCATCTGAATAGAATCTACTTTTTGGTTAAGTAAAAAAGATAAATATTGATAGGCTAATGCTTTATTATAGGTAGCTTGGTTAAGTAAGCTTTCTACTTCAGCTTTTTTAGCTTGAACTTCAAGTTGATCAATCTCTTTGGCAAATCCCTCTTCTTTCATGCTGGTAACAATCTGTTCTAGTTGATCAATATTTGAGACAATACTTCCAAGATTATGAAGATATTGATCAATAAGGGAGATATCATAAAAAGTTTTTGTTGTTTGAAAAACTTTTTCATTGAGTAGTTTTGAACTATCTAGCTTACTCATTTTTTCCAATGCTTTGGTAATATTTTCATATTGATCAAGTTTTCCTGCGGTATATAATGGCACTTGATAGGTGAGGGTAGTTTGAAAGTGATTCCGTGTATCTGGATAGTTTAAATCCTTGGGTTCAATTTTCAATATATTATCACCTTGAGAGGCTAATCCTTGAGAGAATGCTCCAAAGTCTCCATTGGCTTGCTCTGCACCTTGCCCTATGGCTCCCATAAAGTCTGAAAAACCAAAATCTCCAAAAGTAGCTTCCCTACTTTTTAATTTGAATCCAAAAATATTACCAGGATCATTGGATCGTATTGCTTGAAATTTAAGATCAAGCTTTCCATATTTGTAGCCTTGTGCTACTTTTGCTTCATCTACTTTGATCTGTTCATTGAATTTTGAAATTTTAAGTTCAAGGTTGTCTTTCTTCATAAGCTTTAGAGCTTCATTTAGTGAAAGATCTGTTAAAGATTTCATATTTGTCGCTGAAAGATAAACAGTTGTACCAGAGAGTGAGAAGATCAGAATAATAAGAAACTTTTTTAAAACCATTAATAGAGCCTTAGTATAATAAATTTTAAAATAAATCATAAGTTTAATTTATTTTAAATACATTGTATCAATAATTATTAATGAAGAAACTAAATTATATTGATTATGTTTGGTTTTTTTTTAAAAATTGTAAAGAAAAGAAATCTATTTTGACTAAAAGCTACATAAAGTAGCTTTTGGTTAGGATTAAAAGAAGTTTAGATGGTTACGTAGGTTACATTTAAGCAAGTTTCCAAGTTAGAAAGCTCATTTAATAGATCTTTTGTAACTTTTCCATCAACTTTAACAATAGCTAAAGCTTGAGAATGTTTATCTCGACCCAATCTGAAGTCAGAGATATTATTATTGTTAGAAGCAATAATTCTTCCAACATCTCCAATAACACCAGGAACATCTGTATTTCTAAATAAAATCATTGTACCTTTTGGTTCAAGATCTAATTGATAGCCATCAATATCAATAATACGCTGTTCATTTTCTCCAAATACTGTACCTGAAACACTAAATGTAGCATCTTGTGTTACCAGTTTGATACAGACTTTATTACTGAGTCCACTATGGTTGATAATGGTCTCTTTTGAGATGCTAATATTTCTTTCATCTGCAACAAATTCAGCATTAACATAGTTAACACTGTCTTCTAGAGATTCTGCTAAAATTCCAACCGTTGCAAAAGTTGTCAATGAATCAATATATTCAGAGACATCTCCTTGGGTTGAAATTTTAATACTTTTTATCTTTGAACGTGTGGCTTGTGCTGATAAGCTACCCATTCTTTGTGTCAACTCAAGATATGGTCTTAAAAAGTCTGGTAATTCATTCTCTTTAATAGGTAAATTGAGTGCATTTGGATAAGCAATATTTTTCGCAGCTGTAATGGCATTTTCAGCAGCTTGAATAGCAATATTCTGTTGAGACTCTTTGGTATTTGCACCTAAGTGAGGTGTCAATGTAACATTGTCTAGGTCTAGAAGAGGATGATCTGTAGCAGGTTCTTTGTTGAAAACATCAATTCCTGCCATGTGTATCTTCCCATTGGTTAACCCTTTAAGAAGTGCTTCTTCATTATAAAGACCACCTCTTGCACAGTTAATAAGTATAACACCATCTTTCATCTGATTAATCTCTTCATCACCTATCATACCGATAGTCTCTTTATTTTTAGGTGTATGAATAGTAATAATGTCACAAGCTAAAATATCATCAAAATCTGTGGTATAATTAATATCAAAGTCAGTCACTTTTCTAGGATCAATATAGGGATCATAGGCAATAACATCCATTTCAAATGCTTTTGCTCTTTTCCCTACACGAGAACCAATATTTCCGAAACCAATAATTCCCAGTTTCTTGTCTTTTAGTTCAGTACCATACCAATCTTGTCGTCTCCAAACTCTATCAAGTTTTAGATTATTGTGTGCATAAGGAAATTGACGTACACATGAAAGCATGTGAGTCATTGTCAACTCAACAGCAGCAATAGTATTTGCAGTAGGCACGTTCATTACAACGATACCTTTTTTACTACAACCATCAATATCTACATTATCGACACCCACGCCAGCACGAATAATAGACTTTATATTATGAGCGTTATCAAGAAACGCTTGGTCTACATCAGTAGACGAGCGAGTAATAGCAACAGAGGCAAGGGGAATAATCTCAGAGATGAGCTTATCTTTAGGCTCATCAGCTGCATTAATAAGGTTTATATCAGCACTGTTTGCAAGGATATCCAATCCTTTTTGGTGGATATGATCACAAACTACGACAGTTATTTTAGACATCTATTTAGACCTTATTATCTTTTTTTGTTAAAACCGTTAAATACGTCACCAAGAGTCATACTGTCATCTTGTTCTGCATTGACTTTTTCAAGTGCTTCTCGCTCTTCTTGACGCTCTAGTCTTCGAACAGAAACTCTGATTCTATCATTTTTAGCATCAATAAACGAAATAACAGCTCTAATAGTTTGACCTTTTTCAACTTCTTCTTCTTTAATTGGAGCCAAGTCATCTAATCTGATAAGCGCATCAACACCAGCTTCTAAAGAGATAAATACACCAAACTCTTTTTTGTCTTTAACTGTACCCTCTACAATATCCCCATTTTTATGAGTTTTTGCAAATGCAGCAACAGGAGACTCTTCTAGTGCTTTTTTACTTAGTGAAACTTTACCATTTTCTCTATCAATTTTGATAATTTTAACTTCAATTTCATCTCCAGCTTTGTAAAGACCTTTTGCTGATTCAGCTTTGTCCCAAGAGATCTCTTGATTGTGAAGAAGACCCTCTACAACACCAATTTTAAGGAAAGCACCAAAATCTGTTACAGATGAAACTGTACCTGTAATAATATCACCTACTCTATTTGCTGATGCAAATTGATCAATTGGTTTTGGAAGTAAAGTTTTTCTTGAAACTCTAAGTCTTCTCTGTTGTTTGTCGATTTCAATAATTTGAACATCTACAACTTGTCCAATTTCAATGTAATCTTTAGGATGTTTAACATTTTTATCCCAAGAGATTTCAGAGACATGAAGGAATGCTTCTAGATCTTCACCAAGGTCAACAAATGCACCATAAGGTTCAATGTTAGAGATGGTTACAGAAACAGTATCTCCTGCTCTTAGTGTGTTGTCAATATCTTTCCATGGATCAAGATTCGCTTCTTTGATAGAAAGAGAAAGGTGTCTTTTCTTTTTATCATAATCGATAGCAATAACATTAACTTCATCACCTTCTTTGTAATATTTTGAAGGGTTAACAGGACCTTTGTGAGAGATTTGAGAGTAATGAACAAGACCGTCCATTCCACCAACATCAACAAACATACCGTACGATGTAATTTTCTTAATAATTCCAAGAACAACTGCTTTGTTCTCTAATAATTTATCTACAATCTCTTGTGTCTCTGCTTTTTCACGTTCAATTAACTCTTTTCTAGAGACAACAACGCTTCCTTTTTCTTTATCAACTTTAACAATAAGTGCTTTGATTTTTCTACCAATTGGGTCAACTTTGTAAGAGATATAAGAGAGTGTTCTTGGCATAAAGAATTCTAAACCTGAAACATCTACAACAAATCCACCTTTGTTTTTCTTGCTAATAATACCTTCAATAACATACTCTTGCTCATCATCGTACTCTTCAATAAATTCTGCAAGAGCTGCTCTTTTCTCTGCTAGTTCATAAGATACGCTTGGTCTTTCACCTCTAAATCCAGTGATAACAACAGTAATTGTTTCACCCTCTTCAAACATAACCTCACCATCTTCATCTCGAATTTGATCCAGTGACATAAATGCTTCATTTTTACGACCTACGTCAACAATTACTTGGTTGTCTTCTTCAACTATTTTAACAATAACACCATCTACTAAATCACTTTTCGTATCTGCTTTCTTGAACGACTCCTCGAGCATCGCTCCAAAATCTACATCTTCTATTTCGATATCTTCGAATTTCATGCTTACTAATCCTTGCTTGTGCCTAATTTTGCGCTATTATACTCTTTTTTATTTAATACATTATGAAATATAAGAATATAAGAAGATATTGATTGGGACATGGAGAGGAAAGAGAAAACTCTAAAATAGATTAATAAAAGAGTATTAATCTATTTTGTAATTTATAAAATTTAAGTTTTTTTAATTATTCAATGATTGAATATGATTGATAACATTTTGGATAATCCAGTCGGGAGTAGATGCGCCAGCAGAGATACCACAGAGCTTTTTATCTTTGAACCAAGTAGGATCAACTTCTGTCTCATTCTCTATAAGATAGCTCTCTTCACACTGCTGTTGAGAGATGCTTTGTAACATTTTACTATTAGAAGAGTGTCGTCCTCCAATAACAATCATAACATCTGCTCTTTTTGCCAATTCAGCTGCGGCATCTTGATTTTCGAAGGTTGCATTACAGATGGTATTAAACACCCGAACCTCTTTGTGGGTCAAGATTAGGGCATTAACAATTTTTAGAAAATCTTCAGGTTTTTTGGTTGTTTGAGAGACAAGTGCGACTTTGTTTTTTAGAGGAAGATCTTCTAGCTCTTTTTTCTCCAAAACAACAAATGCATGATTCTGTTCAGAAGCATACGATACCACACCTTTGATCTCAGGATGTTGCTGGTCACCAAAGATAACAACAGAGTAACCCTCTTTGCTCATCTTTGCGACAATATTTTGAGGAGTAGTTACATAAGGACATGTTGCATCAATAATCTTATTCTCTTGTTTCTTTAAAAGTGCCAACTCATTTTTTGGTATGCCATGGGTTCGAATAACAACAGCATTATCATTTTTAATATCTTCTATTTTTTCAATGAGACCGATATTAAACCCCTCTTTTAAGCGATTAATCTCATCTTTATTGTGAATGAGTGGTCCATAAGTAAAACTATTTTTATGTTTTTCAGCAATATCAATAGCACGTTTTACGCCATAACAGAAACCATAACTTGATGCCAATTCTATTTTCATTTTCTACTCCTTTAACGATTATTCTATTGTTGTAATTTGAGAAAGTATATCAAAAAAGTTAGGGAAAGAGGTGTCAATACAGGCAACATCTTGAATCTTCATTCCACATCTTACTCCTGCAATAGCAAAACTCATAGCAATTCTATGATCACCATAGCTATTAATTGTAGCAGATGACAAGGTTCCACCTATCACTTCATATCCATCCTCATGCTCTTTGGTTTCTATTCCACAGGCGTGAAGTCCTTCTAGCACAGTAGATATTCTATCACTCTCTTTCACACGTAGCTCTTTAGCATTTTTGACAAAACTTCTTCCTTCTGCTTCTGCCATTGCAATAGAGAGTGCAGGAAGTTCATCAATAAGCCACGCGATATTTTTTTCAACAGTAATGGCTGAGAGTTTTCCATTATAAGCAATCTCAATATCTCCAATTGGTTCATAGAGATTCTCTTTTTCAACAAAAGAGATCTCTGCACCCATTTTTTGAAGTATTTTATAGGCTTCTATTCGCGTAGGGTTAAGGGTGACATTTTTAATAATAGTTTTTGAATTTGGAGTTATAGCTGTTGCGACGGCAAAGAAAAATCCACTTGATGGATCAGCAGGAACGGTAATGTTTAAAGGTTTAAGTGGTGATTGTAGCGGTTCAATTTCGATCCAACCATCGCTATTTGTGATGATATTTGCACCCATGCCTCGTAACATTCTTTCTGTGTGGTCTCGAGAGAGAAGATTTTCTTTATAGAAAGATTTTTTATCTGCTTGTAGACCTGCTAAGATAAGTGCTGACTTTACTTGTGCAGAGTCTATGGGAGAGTGATATTCAAATGCATTTAACGCTCCTCCACGAATTGCCAAAGGGGCCAAGTTTCCAGATTCTCTACCATCTATTTTTGCACCAATGTCTCGCAATGGAATAGTAACTCGATTCATTGGACGTGAACGTAGGTATTTGTCTCCTGTTAAGACAAATGATCCCGCTATTCCCGATAGTAATCCAGCATAGAGTCTCATGCCTGTTCCCGCATTACCACAGTCCAAAATATTATCAGGTTCTGTTAAACTTTTAGGGGGTGTAATGGTGATGTTCGCATCTTTTCTAACAACAGTTGCACCCAACTGTTCTGCAATAGAGAGAGAAGAGAGGGTATCTTCTCCTAAAAGAAAGTTTTTAATAGTAGATATTTTGTTCGATAGTAGAGAGAACATTGCACAACGATGAGAGATTGATTTATCTGAAGCAATATCGCTACACTCTAAAGAAAAACTTCTGCTACTCTCTTTTATATAAATACTTCTCATCTCAATTTAGCTCCATATTGACTTTTGAGTTGTTCTAGAATTTGATTAACAGTTGAATCAATATCTTCATCAGTTAATGTTCGATCTAACGATTGAATCCAAAGACGCAGTGTTAAACTTTTTTCATCTTGAAGTGCTTCATCTTCATAGACATCAATAGCATAAAAATTATTTAAAAGTGGTAATTCTAAAAGCTTAATAGTATTTGAAAGGTGCTGGAATGGTAGATTTTTATCTATAACTAGACTTAAATCTTTGTGAACACCTTGAAATTTAGAGATCTTATCTGCATTAACATGCTTTGGAATCAGAACATCAAAATCAATCTCAGCAACAAACGTATCTGGAATACCAAACTCTTCGGTTACAGTTGGGTGTACTTTGGTCAAAAAGCCACAAATCTCATTATTAATAATAATATCAGCCGACTGATAAGGGTTGATAAGTAGATTCTCTTGGTTTGAGCTTCTAAGCTCAAAATTTCCAATAACTGAAGAGATTTTTTTGACAAATGTATCAAAATTAATCATTGCAGGTTTTCCTGCATTACCCACATATTCTGTTTCAATTTGTCCTGAATAGATAAATGAGATCATCTCTTTCTCTTCTCTATTGCTATTAAAAATTGTACCTATTTCAAAAAGAGCAACACGTTTTTTGGAATGTTTTATATTGCGTTCAACTGCTTGTAGAAGATTGACTAGAGTTGTTGTTCTCATTGTGTTAAAGTCTGCTGTAATTGGATTGATAATATCCAGCTCCTCTTCAACTAATGGAAAATTATATTTAGCAAGGAGAAGTTTATCTGAAAAAGCGTAAGAGATACTCTCATCAAACGAGGCAACAGTTGCACGTGAACGCAAGGCTTTTTTGGCATAATATTTTACCATTGTCTTATTGATTCGTTGCGACTCTTCAAATATTAGTGGTTTTGCTTCGATGTTATTAATACCGATCATCCGAACAATCTCTTCTGTAACATCTTGAATATTTTCAATATCATGTCTATATTCAGGAATAGTTACACCAAATTTATCTTCGGCTGTACTTTGTACTTTAAATCCTAAATCTGTTAAGATGGTCATAATTTGTATTTTTTTAATATCATTACCAATAATTTGACAAATCTCACTGGTACTTGCCGTAACCACTTTCGCTTCTCGCTCTTCATCTAAGGAGATGGTTCCATCAAAGAGTTTACACTGATGATAAGATTCGAAAAGGTAGGTTAAGTAGTTGATACCAAAACATAAATTAGGCTCAGAACCTCTAGAAGTATTGTAGTATAGTTCATCTGTTTCTAGTTTATGATCTGCTACCAAGTCAGTTAATAATAGAGGATTCATGTATGAAGTTTCAAAGAGAACTTTCGAGGATTTCTCTGTTGCCTCTTTCTTATCAACATGATTAATCCCTAGTTTTGAGTAGAGTTTATTATTGATAGTAATATCAACAACACCTTTATCACTTTGGAGATTGATTGTTAGCTTTTCATTGTGCTCTAGGTCGATATGACTCACATCGTAAGCACGAAGAATAACACCTGTTGTATGGGTAATATATTTCAAAATATTGGTTAGCGCATCATCTTGAAGTTCTTCCACAAATGCAAGTCTCAATGAAAAGAGAAGAGACGTGTTGAGTTCCTCTTCGATATTTGCCATTGCATACTGTACCGAGGCATCGATTTTCCCTTTAATGATAAGTTTAGCAACTCTTGCCAGACCAATTTTTTCAGGATTTTGGCTCTCATATTCAAATTTATTTAGAGGAATATTTAGTGCAGCAGATAGGTCTCTGGCAACACCATGAACCGAAAGACAATCTCCACGATTGGCAGTAAGTTCAATCTCTATTACAGTATCTGCAAGTTTTTTATACTCATTGAGATCTCGACCCAAAACAAGATTTCCAATACTATTATCTAGTATCATAATCCCATTGCCAAGGTCAGGAAGCCCAAGTTCAGAAGCAGAACAGACCATTCCTTCACTCTCAACGCCACGAAGTTTGGCATGTTTGATCTCAAAATCTTTATCAAGTTTAGCACCAATTGTCGCAACAGCAACATATTTTGCATCTACCACATTAGAAGCTCCACAGACAATTTGACGTATGCCAGAACCTATATCAATTTGACATATATTAAGTTTATCCGCATCGGGGTGCTTTTCACATGAGAGAATTTTTCCGATAACTACCTTTTTAGGAATGCTGTGTGTGCTGATACTATCAACTTCTAAACCAATAGAGTTGAGTGTCTCATAGAGCTTTTCATTACTTACCTTACTCAGATCAATAAAATTATTTAACCAACTTTTTGTTACTATCATCTAAACTGCTCCAATAAACGTGTATCTCCCTCAAATAACATCCTGAGGTCAGGAATTTTGTGTAATAGCATGGCAAATCGTTCCACACCTAAACCAAAGGCATAACCACTAACATTTTTGTAGTTGACAGCATTAAAAACATTTTGATCAACAATCCCACAACCAAGTACTTCGAGCCAACCTGTGTGTGAACAGACTCTACACCCTTTGCCTTCACAGAAAATACATGAAATGTCAACTTCAGCAGAGGGTTCTGTAAATGGGAAAAAGCTTGGTCTAAAACGGACTTCAACTTCGCCAAACATGTAGTGTAAAAAATCAGACATAATTGATTTTAAATTAGCAAAACTAACTTCACCTTTATCTCCGACAACCAAACCTTCTACTTGATGGAACATTGGTGTATGGGTAATATCGTAATCTTTTCTAAAAACTGCACCAGGCGCAATCATACGAATTGGTGGTTTTTGTGCCAACATTGTTCGAATCTGTACAGGCGATGTATGGGTTCGAAGTACAGCTTTATCTTTGAAGAAAAAAGTATCTTGCATATCACGTGCAGGATGATTTTTTGGTAGATTTAGAGCTTCAAAATTATGAAAATCATCTTCCACTTTAGGTCCATCTTCGATTGAAAAATTTAGTGCCACAAAGTAGTCTATAATTTTATCCATGGTGACCATTACGGGATGTAATGCACCTTTTTCATTAAGGTTGTTATAGAGTGAAACATCAATAGCTTCAGATTTTAGTAGACGCTCTATCTCCTCTTTTTTTAGTGTTTCATAACACGCATCATAAACAGCTTGAAGATGGGATTTACTTCTGTTTAATCCCTCTGCAAATGCTTTTTTTTCTGGTCCTGGTACATCTTTTAGTTTTGCAAACTCTTTTGCCAATGCACCCTTTTTCCCAAAAAGTTCAATACGAACTTTTCCCAGTGCAGTAAGCGAATCAGCTTTTTTTATCTGTTCTTCTAAATTTTTCAAAATAACCTCTGTTTATTTCTTATGTGCTTTAATTAATAATTGTGGAATTTTATCGAAACTATGCTAATAGTGGGATTGAATGTGTTATAATTTTTTAAATTAAAATAATTGACTTAGATAGTTAAAGGATAAAATAATGTGTATATTTTGTAAACTTGTAGCTGGAGAGATTCCAAGTAATAAAATTTTAGAGAACGATAAGTTTATCGCCTTTCACGATTTATACCCTAAAGCACCCATTCATATTTTGGTTATTCCAAAAGAGCATGTTGCGTGTTTTCAGGATGTGTCAGCCGAAATAATGGCTGAAATGACACCTT
>Ga0256824_10001074_pt1 | contig 10554 bp, 7 predicted proteins | sample CV67metaG_FD_191570 | JGI IMG/M metagenome (GOLD analysis project Ga0256824, IMG submission 191570) | Hydrothermal vent microbial communities from East Pacific Rise, Pacific Ocean - CV67 | ecosystem: Environmental > Aquatic > Marine > Hydrothermal vents | place: Pacific Ocean: East Pacific Rise...
CAATTCTATTTTAACGGGAGTTTTAGTTAATTTATAATCTTCACCTTCAACATCAAAGCCTTTAGTATTACTATAATTAATTTGAGAACCATCTCCCAAAAAATAGGCATTACTTATATACTCTTCCTCACTTGTATCTGTTAGAATATAACCAAATTCACTTGAGTAAATTAATTTAGTATCAGTGTAATAAAGTTGTCTTGTGTATTCTTTATGTTCAGACACAAACGTTTCAACATGTAGTCTAACGGTATCATTTATTGAATATTCAGTAACGTTATATTGTTCATCAGTTCTAGTATATTTTGGACTCTCAACAATGTCATACACTTTTGCAGTGTCAACAATAGACTTAACGATATCATCAATATTAACAACTGTGGTTTTATTCTCAGTATTAGAATTACATGCTATAATACTAAATGCGATTACAATTAAGCTAAGGAAATTATTTTTCATACTATAATAATAGGAATTACATATAAAAGTAACAAAAAAATCCCACCTCAAAAAATTTGAAGTGGGATTTAATACTTATTTAACTTTATTTAATTCTTATTCAAACATCACTTCCATTTCAACACGTCTATTTTTTTGACGTCCTTCAGCAGTTTCATTATCTGCAACAGGCTTCTCTTCACCAAAGTATTGTACAATGATTCTTTCAATAGCAACTCCTCTTTGTACTAAGAAGTCTCTAACTGCTTCAGCTCTTTTCTTAGAAAGAATTAAGTTAGTTTGTGCTTTACCTTGACTATCCGTGTGACCAGAAATTTTAATTTTCCACTCAATTTTCTTAATCATTAATTCAGCTAACTCTTCTAATGAAGTGAAAGATACTTCCTTAATAACAGCTTTAGATGTTTCAAAATCTAAGTTTTCGAAAGCTGTATTCAAAATTTCTTGCTCCTCTTCAACAATTTCAGGACAACCGTTGTTTTCAACTAAACCAGGAACGTTAACACATTCATCATCTTTGTCTAATACACCGTCTCCATCAGTATCAACATAAGGACAACCTTCATTCTTAGCTGGACCAGCGTTATAAGGACATTTATCATCTTTATCTAATAAACCATCTCCGTCAGTATCTGGCCATGGACAACCATGATTTTCTTGTGGTCCTGCTTCTGTTGGACATTCATCTAAGTAATCAAAGATACCATCAAAATCAGTATCAGGACATCCGCTATTTTCTAATGGACCTGCATCATTTGGACATAAATCTTCAGAATCTTTTATTCCATCTCCATCAGTATCAGGACATCCATTAAATGCTGCTATACCTGCAACGTTTGGACAGTCATCATTTTTATCAATAATTTTATCATCATCCGCATCAGGACATCCGTTAAACTCAACTAAACCTGGCGTATCAGGACAGTCATCCATAATATCCATAACTTTATCTCCATCTCTATCTGGACAACCATCAAACTCACGTAATCCTGCTTCAGTTGGGCACTTATCTTCAGTATCTTGAATTCCATCTCCATCCGTATCAGGACATCCTTTAAATTCCCAAACACCCGGAGTTTCTTTACATAAATCAACTTTATCAGACACTTTATCTAAATCTCTATCTCTAGGATGGCCTCTTAAAATTGGAATTTTTAATGCAAAGTAAATATCAGCACCAGCTAATTTTCTATCTTTCCCTGTTCCTAAAAGAGGTTTTAAATCAGATGTTCCAATCACAATTGGTCCCATTCTTAATCCTAAACCGGCTTTAAATCCTGTTGCCACATTCCCTGAACCAACTAATGCATTGTAAGACATTGGGACACTTATTCCAGCCCAAGCAAAATCATATCTTGGTGTTAATGCAAATGATGTTGGGTATCTTACTTTATGTGGATCACCATTAACTTGTATTCCAATAAATGCATTCAAGTTTAAGTAAAAGTCATTCCAAATATGCCAATCTATACTCGTAGAGATATGCGTTGGTAAATTCATGATAAACGTACCATCATCTTCAGCATATTTAGCTAACCCTTTCTGTACTAAAGTATCTACATTTGCATTAAAACCGTGTAAACCGTCAGTATCTTCAAAATGAGCTAAAACAAATGGTTGATTACCAGTTATTTTTGAATTGATATCAACTTCAAAATTTCTACTTTCAATACCCTTAGTATATTTAACACCACCGATATCATTAATTGCGAAAGATGCTTTTAATTTATATTTATTTTTATCTTTTCTCCAAATGTTTGTTTCACCATCCATGTCATATTTATACTCTTTCCAATTTGGTCTCCATTCATATACAACACCTAAATCAGCACCAAATCCTAAATTTGCAAAACTACTTATGATAGAAGAAGTAGCTCCTCCACTTGCAATATCATCAAAATTATCAGAATACCCATAATCAAAATGACCATTAATAACTGTAGCTGTATCTGAATTTAAAAAATTATACTCGATATTGTCAGTGTAAATATAAGCAGAAGTCAACCCTTGTAAAAGTTTAAGTTTAGTACCTACTTTAATAAAGTGTTCTTCCTTATCCATGACAACCATTCCAAATCCTAAATTGTATTCATTCCAAACATTCATTGAAACGTTTAACAATTCATCAGTCAATGGTCTTTTCCATAATGACGGAACCTCTAAAGAGTTTACAGATAACTCTAATAAATCAGGCGCCAAATGATCAACATTTACAAATGTTCTATTTTTGACTCCAAAACTAAACGCCATTTTGGGCGAAATCGAGACCATAAAATTTAAAATATCTATTTCATGATTATAATGGAATCCCCTAGAATCTTTATCTGTGTTTTCAAACGCAAATAAAGCAGATGTCAATGCACTATTATTCATTGTATTACTCGCTTCAGAAGCAGGAGTTATTTTAAATAAATCAGGATAAGAAGCATATGCCGTACTATTTCCATTAGCATCAGGTTTAAACGTACCAAGCCAACCTGAAGGCATTTTTTTTGGATTAAAATATAAATAATTATTATACGCGGTTCCAGAAAAACCAGCTAATGTAATATCAACAGCCATTCTATTGTCTGCAATATTTGCTGGATTCAAATCACCACCAGATACACCAGAGTAATTACTCTGCCTGAATCCATTGAAATCTTGAGCCAAAACAGTTCCCGTAAAAAAAGAAACAGCAAGTAAGATTAAACTAATTTTTTGTTTTTTCATCATAGCATTTTTAATAGGTTTCTAAACTGTATATATAAATTTTTGAATTAAAATACACAACTATACTTTTATAGTTAATGTTAAAATTTGATTCCCCTGAAATTGGGTATTCACATATATTTCTTCCAAAACTATCCAACAAATATAGTTTTTTATTTTTAAAGTCTGAAAATATTATGATAGCATCATCAAAAAAGAAATTTGAAATAAGTTTTAAATTAGGAATTGGTTTTTGAATTTCTTTTTCCAATAAGCCAAATTCATTAAACAAAATCACTCTATCAAACTCTTCAACAACTAAATAAATTCTAGCGTTATGCTTTACCCATTGAACACCTGTAGGTGCTAATTTTTGATTAATTTTTAATGAATCTTTCTGTCCTGTTTTCACAAGTTGATTCATAATATATGGATTTGAAAACCCATAAATACGTAGGTTTTCAGTATCACTATTTTCAGAAATAAAATTAGACTTGTGTTTTAAATTCAATTTAATATTGGTATTCAAAATGGATTGCCCAAATTTATTAAATACAAATAAACTATCATCTACATCACTATAACTAATTAGTGTTTGTGATTTGTTACTACCAATATTTATAGCTGATTTTAATTTATTTGACAAAACTAAATCAGCCCATCCTTCCGTTAATTTTCCTTTTTCATTAATACTAATAATTTGATTTTCAGTTTCAACTAACACTCTAAAGTTAGTAGCATTTTGAATAACATTACCTTTAGTAACAGTCGAATTAAGTAAATATGGAAAACCTAATACACTCAAATTATTCTTATCAATCACATCAATTGACTGTTTCATAAGTAAGGCTACAAACTGGTTGGAATCAATTTTAACTTCTATCGGAAAAGAGATTAAAGGTGAATCTAACTGTTTAACCCAATTAATCTCCCCACTACTAGAGTAAGAAATTATTTTTTCATCATTAAATAATAAAACCTCTAATGTGTCATTAATAACAAGTGATTTAATTTTAAAATTTTTCAATTCTACTGGAAAAGTAGAAACTAAAGGTAAGCTCGACATTTTTGATTGAGCGGTATTTATACTTACCGATTTCGATATAAAACATTCAGTTCTGCTAATCCAATTTTTAGATACTACATCATGAGTCAATTCAGATTGAGTAAGTGTTAACTTGTGCACATTTCCTGGGTGATGAAAATCATGGGCGATAGTAGAGAATACATTTCCTAATTGAAGTTCAGTAATAAACCAATTCATGGCTTGTTCAGAATTGCCTAATACATTATAATAATTAAATTCAGAATAATAATTAAACTCAAAGGCATTAAAAGGAATAATAGAATTCCATAAGTAACTCGATTGAAATTTATGAATTTCGTAATTATTTTTGAAAATTGAAGGAGGTAAAAGTGAGTCATTTGACAATCCAATAGTTTGCTCGTCTAAGAGATCACTTAAATTTTGAAACTCATTTTGGATACCAATTAAAATTTCTAATGAATCTTTCTTTAGGTGAATAATACTATTATCAACCCAGCTAAAAAAGTCAACATGACCATTCAAACCAGTTAGACTTTTAATATCATTATTGAACCTGCTACTGCCATAAAATCTTAACGTATCAAAATTAGCAGGAATAGTACTATAATATAAACTAGGTGAAACAGGCATTCCTTTAATCGTATCCTTTTTTTGAAACGTAAAAGAGTACACTGAATTGTCATGATGTTTAAAAGATTGGTGTTGTGAGGAATTACTTTTTTGAACTAAATAATGGTAATTCCCTTTTGGTTTGTCAAATTGTTTAACGGTGTTAATCTGAATTTCTGAAGTTGAAAACGCAAAGAAATCTTTAACCGTAAAATAATAAAAAGTAGTAGCACCAATGTTAATAGTATGATTCTGCTCATTTACATCAACATATAATTGGTGTTTTAGTACTGCTATAAAGTGTTCACTATCAAAATCGTTTTGTTTTAGTGTAACGGTATAACCCTGTTTGTCATAAGATATGTAAACTTCATCCGTTATGCCATTCTTTTCAAAAAATGACAACACTTTTGTTTTGGCCACCACGATATCAGACGGCAAGTCAAACGTTTTAGTATCAATATTAAGCTTATAAAACACTTTAATGTTAGGAATATAAATACAAGTTGCTTCAGATGAAACATTGAAATTTGAAAAACTAAGTTGATACGCTTGTTTATCATAAACATATTTCCCACCTAAAACCAACCCAAAAACTGAGATAATCAATAAAAAAATAAAACTTAATTTTTTAAACATTGCTTACAATTATACAAGCAAAATTAATAGATTCTTAAAGGACTGATAGCTAAAGCCAAAATTAGTTCACACAAAAAAATGTGAATCAAAATTACATTTGATCGTCTGCTAATAATTTAAACGTTTTTCTATGAAAAACAGTAGCACCATGTTCAAATATGGCTGCCCTATGTTTTTTAGTTGGATACCCTTTGTTTTGTCGCCAATCAAATACAGGAAATTGATCATGCAATTTTTTCATAATATCATCTCTAAACACTTTTGCTAAAACTGAAGCTGCCGCAATTGACATAAATTTTTCATCCCCTTTAATAATACATTCATGATCTATTTTTGGATAGGCACTAAATCTATTTCCATCTATTAAGAGTATGTCAGGTTTAACATCTAATAAGTCAACTGCGTAATGCATAGCTAAAAAAGATGAGTTTAAAATATTAATTTCATCTATCATTTCACAAGGGACAATTCCAACACCATAGGCAATGGCCTCCTTTAGTATAATAGGATATAATTTATTTCTTTGCTTTTCCGTTAGTTTTTTTGAGTCATTTAAAAGCTCATTTTTAAAGGTGTTAGGTAAAATAACTGATGCTGCAACAACAGGACCTGCCAAACAGCCTCTTCCTGCTTCATCACAACCAGCCTCTACTTTATCTATTGTAAACCTTAATTTTAAACTCATCTTTCAAAGGTACTATTATTACCTTTAAGTGTCACCAAAATTTGAATTCTTAACTAAAACATCTAGCGTGATGTTCTTATTTTAGGTATAGATTTTTTGAAAGTTTAAAATAAATTAGTATCTTTATGCAACCTTTGGCATATGAATTGTGTTATAGTACTATATTAATTAAAAACCAAAAACATGAAAAAAGTATTAGGATTATTAGTTGGATTATTTCTTACAGTATCAACTTTTGCAAACGGAATAGTTACCTATTCAGATGCTAAAACTGCAGATATTTCAAAAACAAGTGGTGTTTTTAACTTTACTTTTGATGCCAATTATTCAATAGCAGATATAAACAAAACTGCAAATTATTACACAAATTACTTTACCGTAACGCCAGTTAAAACTGAAAAAGAAATTACCGTAACTATTAGTTTAGTTGATGACAGTGAAATGGCAAGAAGAGTAGTAACACGTTTTTTTGTAAGTTTAAGCATAAAAACGATTAACGTCAATGGAACTAAAGTTATGTTAGATGAATTTATTAAAAGTTATATTATGAACTAGTATACATTATAAAAAATTAAAAAGGAATTACAATTGTAATTCCTTTTTTTGTGGTTAAAAATTTGGTTAATTAATATTTTTTACTTAAATTGTAAATCCAATTATAGTCAATTGGAACCTAATTTCAATATTCATTTAAAACCAAACTCATGCAAGATACTTTAAAACCAACCCTAATAGAAAAAGAATTAATTTCAAATTTACTGTTTAAAGAACATTTTCAACAAGAGGAATTAGAAATTGAAGAGGAATTAGAACTTAAGAATAAGCTAATTGAAGCCACCAGACTTGGTAACTCATATAGAGGGAAAATGAGAATAGAGTTTTTTGATGATATTGGTCTAAAAGCCGTAGAAACAACGATTTGGGCTGCAGGCGCAAAATTTATTTGTTTAAAAGGAGGTGTTTGGATTCCAATATCAAGAATTAAGAAAGTCACCACATTATAGTGCAAACAATAGACTTACATACAAAAGCAATACCCTACAGTGTTGCTTTTTTTAATTTTGAAATTCCAATAATAAAACTCAATCATCATATTTAGTATCAAAGATTATTCTATTTTTGTAATCCAAATCAACAAGACACATGAAAAAAATATTTTTAGTACTCTCCTTATTAATAGCTTTCACTTTTAATATAAAGGCACAAGAGATGCCATCTTCTATTGATGAAGTAATAAATTGGAATTTTAAAGTAGAATATGGTGAATGTGATGAAGCCAGAATTATCATAACAGTTAATCAAAAAGACCATTGGCATATATATGCACAAAAACAACCAACAGGTGGAATTAGTTTTCCTACTGAATTAAATTTTGCACCATCAAGTGACTACACACTTGTAGGAAAAGCAAAAGAATATGGGACAACTTTACATGAAGGTCAATTCCCTGAAAAAGTATTTGAAGGAGAAAAAGCTATTTTCAAACAAAAGATTAAGATTAAATCTAAAAAAGATTTTAAAATTGATTTAGAGTATGGATTTATGGCTTGTAAAGAGGCCTGTTTTGCACCAGAATTCAGAAATGAGCCAATTAAAATAAATGGCCTTGATTGTGACCCGAATGCACTAATTGAAACAACTGAAAATACAGAAATTGTAGAGGAAAATGTAAGTGAGTCAGTTATATCTCAAATTGGATTTCAAGCCTATGCTGTTAAAAATTCAGATACTGAATATGAATTAAGAATTAAACCAACACTTGCAGAAGGATGGATTCTTAATATGAATAACTCAGACAATCCATTAGACTTATCATTTAACGGAAAATTTACACCGAACGGAAAATTAGCTTTAGCCAAATCAAAAGATGGTATTTATGTAGACAGTATTTTTTCTCAAAAAATTACAATTGACATAAAAGACTCATCACAAGTGATTAGTGGAACATTATTATTTTCAGGAATAGACAGTGAAGCAAATGCGTTTACTTCAAAACAATTAGATTTTGAAATTTCTTTAAAAAATGCACAAATACAGTCAGTAAGTAGTGAAACAGAAAAAAGTAGTTATTGGGGTATATTTTGGTTAGCCTTTGGTGGTGGACTATTTGCCTTATTAACACCATGTGTATTCCCTATGATTCCTATGACAGTAAGTTTCTTTACAAAAGGATCTGAAAACAAAAAGAAAGGATTATTCAAAGGTATAATGTATGGATTTTTTATTCTTTTAATCTACGTTTTATTAAGTCTTCCTTTTCATTTAATTGATTCGTTAGACCCAAACATACTTAACAATATTGCAACAAATGGTCCATTAAACATATTCTTCTTTATCATGTTATTTGTTTTTGGATTGTCTTTCTTAGGTGCTTTCGAAATTGTTTTACCTGCCAAATGGACAAACAAAGCAGATACAAAATCTGATATTGGAGGTTTAATCGGTGTATTTTTTATGGCCTTAACATTGGCTTTAGTATCATTTTCATGTACAGGTCCTATTTTAGGTAGTTTATTAGCTTCTGCTTCAGGTGGTGGTGCTTGGAACTTAACTTGGGGTATGGCAGGATTTGGATTCGCTTTAGGTTTACCATTCGCAGTATTTGCTATTTTCCCTTCTTTACTAAACGGTTTACCATCATCTGGTGGTTGGTTGAACAATGTAAAAGTTGTATTAGGATTTTTAGAATTAGCATTTGCTTTTAAATTCTTATCAAATGCAGATTTATCTATCCAAGCACATTTATTAGAACGTGAAGTATTTATTGCGATTTGGATTGGGATTTTTGGAGCTATGGCGTTATACTTATTTGGTGCATTCCAAACTAAACATGACTCTCCAATTAATGGAGGAATAGGAACATTTAGAGTCGTATTGGCTACACTTGTTTTATCATTTACAGTTTATATGGTGCCTGGTTTATCAGGAGCACCACTTAAATTAATTTCAGCTTTCCCACCTCCAGTTTCTTATTCTGAAATCCCTTATGGAATTCATGGTCATGCACCTGATAATACACCTGAAGGTGCAAAAATGGAACATGGCTTAATGGTTTTTCATGATTTAGATGTAGCTAAGAAATATGCAGCTAAAATGGAAAAACCATTGATGCTTGATTTTACAGGACTAAACTGTGTAAATTGTAGAAAAATGGAAACAAACGTTTGGTCTGATGAGAAAGTACATGAGTTAATGAATACTGATTTTGTTGTGGTTTCACTATATATTGATGAGAAAAATGAATTAGAAAACCCAGAAACATCTCCATATTCAGGAAGAGAATTAATTACAAAAGGTAATAAATGGTCTGATATGCAATCATCACTTTATGGTTCTAACACACAACCTCAATATATCACATTAGACAAAAATGGTAATATGATGAATGGTGATGCTACATATAGATCACATGGTGAAGGAGAAAAATTCGCTAAATGGTTAACTGATGCAAAAGCAGAATACATTAAACGTGGTGACATGAAAACTTACTATGGTGACATTTTATATGCACAAGTAAAACACTAAAACGGGTAACCGTTACTAAAAAAAAGCATTAACTTAGTTGTTAATGCTTTTTTTTTGAAATTAGTATTTATTAAATTATACCCCATAAATTTCCGAATGAACATAGAAGACTACCGTGATTATTGTTTAAAACTGCCTGGCGTAACAGAAGACTTTCCTTTTGATAACAAAACATTGGTATTTAAAGTTATGAATAAAATGTTTGCGCTTACTAATATTGAAAATTTTTTGAGTATTAATTTAAAATGTAATCCTGAATTAGCTATAGAGTTAAGAGAAGAGTTTTACAGTATTAAACAAGGTTATCACATGAATAAAAAGCATTGGAATACTATTGAAATAGAAGGAGATGTACCTGATCAAAAACTATTTGAACTGATAAATCATTCTTATGATTTAGTAGTGAAGGGGCTTACAAAAAAACTAAAAGAAGAATTAAAATTATTCTAATCTTTATAATCTCAAAATTTTTATCTTTACACTCTTAAACTCAAATTACCATGATAGGAAAATTAGAAAAACAATTACAAAATGATTTATCAGCAATTAAAGAGGCTGGATTATATAAAGAAGAACGTATCATTACTTCACCACAAGGACCAACTGTTACTGTTGGTGGAGAAGAGGTGATTATAATGTGTGCAAACAATTATTTAGGATTGTCATCACATCCAGCAGTAATTGAAGGCGCTAAAAAAGCATTAGATTCTCACGGTTTTGGAATGTCATCAGTACGTTTTATTTGTGGAACTCAAGATATTCATAAAGAATTAGAGTCTAAAATTTCTGAATTTTTAGGAATGGAAGATACTATTTTATACGCAGCAGCATTTGATGCAAATGGAGGTGTTTTTGAACCTTTATTTTCTAAAGAAGATGCAATTATTTCTGATTCATT
>Ga0256824_10001075_pt1 | contig 10553 bp, 8 predicted proteins | sample CV67metaG_FD_191570 | JGI IMG/M metagenome (GOLD analysis project Ga0256824, IMG submission 191570) | Hydrothermal vent microbial communities from East Pacific Rise, Pacific Ocean - CV67 | ecosystem: Environmental > Aquatic > Marine > Hydrothermal vents | place: Pacific Ocean: East Pacific Rise...
AAGTCGGCATCTGTACCCATTGATATTTGACCTGCTGTGTCAAATGTTAACCAAATAAGTAATACTGATGCAAAACCTGTAATCCAAGCTGCTGAACGTGCCCAGAAACGATTGTCGCTCCATACGGATTTATTAGCCACTGTACCCTCCTAATTAATTGAAGTTGATTTTCATCAACTTAAGACCATCTAAAATACAATTGTATTAAAGTAATATTTCAGAATCAATGTAGTTTATAATTTTTAAAATGAAGTTTGTTTGACATATATCAATTTGTATAATTAATATTAAAATTTTATAAAAGATTTAGTATTTGGTAACAGCTTAAAAGTTTAGATGTACTTTTTTATATCTAAAATAAGAAGTTTTAGGGTGTTTGAATATTTGCTAACACATGTTTTATACTCGGCAGACTTACCACTTAATAGGGTATTCTTTAAATTTAGTGCAGTAGATTCTAAATTGTGGGCACCAATATTGGAAGATAGACCAATAATATCCAAGAGTAGTCTATCGACTTCTTTCATCTGTTTAGCATTGATGAGTTTAACTATTGTTTTATCTGAAGAAGAATAACTATGGACAAACTCATCTAGTATTTCGCAGTAAAAAACTTTATCACCAGAGCAGATATAAAGACCAAGGTCAGTATCTAATTCCTCTGTTTTGAGAGTTGTTTGGCTGTCTTGGGAAGTCTCTTTACCTGTGTAAGCATAAAGAACATCATACAAAGCATCCATTCGTAAAGGCTTCTCAAGATGCTCTTGCATTCCTGCTGCACTCATTTTAGCTATATCGTCAGCAGCAGTGTCGCCACTAAGAGCGACAACTAATATATGATCATACTCTGGAGTCTCTCTAATAATTTTAGTAGCTTCAAAGCCATCAACCCTAGGCATGTGTGCATCCATTAGAATAAGAGTAAAGTCCGTATCGTTAGCAAGAATATCGAGTGCTTCTTGACCATCATTCGCCATTACTACTATAATACCTGTAGCATCTAGAAGTGCATTGATAACTTTTTGGTTGATTATGTTGTCTTCGGCAACGAGCACTCTTGTCCCTGCAAACTCTTTAAAGTTGCTTTTTACAATTTTTCCGTGAGGAGGGACTTCACGTTTCGCAATTATGTGACTCTTTTTACTCTGCTTTTGTTGGGGAGCCTCACTCTCTTCTTCAAATGAACCCTCTTGTGTTCCTACTAAAACTTCATCATTATCTTTGGAATGAGATTTTACATTTGCTGTAGTGTTTGTTTCTTTATTAGTAGTAACATTGAATTCATCGACTTTGACATCTTCTGCAATATCAATACTCTCAATAGTCTGTATCTTTTTTGTTCTTTTTGTTAAGAGAGTGATAATGATAGCGGATATGACAATTATTGATATAATTATCTCTATATAATACTCTGCAATCATTCAAATTCCTAAGGTGACAAAAATTAATTGCTTAATGATACTGTATTAAAAATTAATTTTTACAAAAGTACAGTATAATCTAGAAAAAATATTATTTAAAGGTTGTCAGTGCAAAATATTCCACATATCCCAGTTCTATATCGTGAAGTTTTAGAAGTTTTTAGTGAGATAGATGATGGGATTATTATAGATTGTACTATGGGATATGGTGGGCACTCTTCTATGATGCTCGAAGCGAATCCAAACCTTCAGCTTATTGCTATTGACCAAGACCAGACAGCCATAGATTTTTCAACGCAGAGGTTAGCACCCTATAAAGAGCGAGTTAGCATACGAAAAGGGCGTTTTTCTGCCGTTATTAAAGATATAATTGAAGAGTACGATGTCTCTAAAATTAAGGGTGTTCTTGCAGACATAGGTGTCTCTTCACTCCAGTTAGACCAAAAAGACCGAGGCTTTTCGTATGAGAGTGAGAACTTAGATATGCGAATGGATAAGGATGCTCCTCTTGATGCTAGTAGAGTTGTTAATGAGTACTCAAAAGCAGATTTAGAGAGAATTCTTTTAGAGTATGGAGAGCTTAGAAACTACAAAAAAATAGCTTCTGTTATAGTTGCTGAGAGACCTTTTAGTTCGGCTAAAGAGCTGAGCGATACCCTCAAACCACATATGCCTCATGGTAAAAAAATACATCCAGCAACACTCCTTATGCAAGCGATTCGTATAGAGGTAAATGATGAACTAGGCGAACTTAAATCACTCTTAGAGAGTCTTAAAAGTGCACAACTTCCAAATGCTAAAATTGCCATTATCTCTTTTCACTCTCTTGAAGATAGAATTGTAAAGCAGACATACAATGCTTGGTCAAAGTCTTGTATCTGCCCACCTGAAGCGATGCGATGCTTATGCTCTAATGATAATCAGTTAGGAAAAGTTTTAACTAAAAAACCGATAATGGCACAAGAAGATGAGCTCAAAGAGAACCCAAGAAGCCGAAGTGCTAAAATGAGAGTTTTTAAGATGGAGTTGCAATGAGTGAAAAAGTAGAGCTCTTAGAGGAAGTTGAGTTAGTTCTCGCACCTAAGAAAAAGCTAGGAGTAGCTTATTTTATCTACATACTTTTATGCTTGTTCCTACTTTTTGCATTTATGTTTCCAAAAATCTATATTCAACAGCAGATTTATTTTAAAAGTAGAGATATTTCGAAACTAAAAGGGGAATATGATACGCTTAAGGAAGAAAATAGGCTTATTAGCTCCTCTGTTGAGACTTTTAAATTTAAAAACCAAATACTAGATACACTTTTTTAAGGATAGAAATGATTCGCCGTTTTTTAGAATTCGCCATAGATAAACCGCTTTTAAACCATATTTTACTCATATTTATTATGCTTCTTTCCATATTTGCATATATAAACATACCCAAAGAGATTTTTCCGCCAATGTCTATGGACAAGGTCTTCATAAGTGGTGGGTATGCTGGAACCTCTGCTGATGTACTAGACAAAATGGTTGTCAAAACTATAGAAGATGATCTGCAAAATATTGATGAACTTGATGTTATTAAAAGTACTATTAAAAATGGTTTCTTCTCTATGAGTATAGATATTAAACCAGGTTCTGAAAATGCTACAGTTTTAAGTGATGTTAAAGATGTCGTCTCTGCAGTAAGAAAAGATTTACCTGCCGACATGGCTGAACCTATCGCGAAAATTCAAGTGCATGCTTTTCCTCTTGTTCTTATCGCTCTAGCAGGAGACAAAAGTAAACGTGAACTACTAGAAAGAGCCGATGAGCTTAAGAGTCAACTGAGTGCCTTTCATGACTTGAGCGAGATAACGATTCGTGGCGATGCAGATGAAGAGTTACTTATAAAGCTCAATGAGCGAAAAATCCAAGCATATGGACTTAGTAGCTCTCTTGTTGTCGCATCACTTAGAAAAATAAGTTCTATCTTTCCTGTTGGTACCATTACCGAGAAGGGTTCTCATCTTTACATATCCACATTCAATGGTGAAAAAGATGCTAAAGATATAGAAAATATCGTTATTAGTGTTGGTGAAACTAGGGTTCGCATAGGGGATATTGCTGATGTCTCTTTTGAGTTAAGTGATGAGGGAGAAATCTCTCACTATAATGGAAAAAGAAATGTCTCCATAAACATTACAAAGTCTAAAGATGGTAATGCCATTTCCCTAGTAAGAGATATTCGAAAACTTCTCAAAGAGAGTGCTATAAAACACCCAGAGATAGAGTATGAAATTTATACCGATACTTCAGTATGGATTAAAAACCGTCTTAATACTGTTTTTTCTAATATTGTTTTTGGACTGATGCTCGTTGCTTTGGCGATGCTAATTTTTATAAACCGTGGTATAGCTCTTGTTGTGGCAATTGGAATTCCTATGAGTTTTATGATAGGTCTGATTGTCACCGAACTTTTAGGCGATAGTCTTAATATGCTTTCACTCTTAGGAGCACTCATTGCTCTAGGAATGTTGGTAGATGAAGCGATAGTCGTCGCTGAAAATATCTATAGACACCTAGAAGAAGGAATGGAGAGAAGGGAAGCAACCATAGTAGGTGCTCAAGAGATGTTCCCAGCTGTACTTACAGCCACGTTAACTACAATCTTTGCCTTTTTACCAATGCTTATTTTAACAGGTGAAATGGGGATGTTTATAAAAATCATCCCTGTTATGATAACTGTTTTACTACTCTCGTCACTGTTTGAAGCATTCTATTTTTTACCACTCCATGCACATGACTTTTTAAAGGTTTCAGACGATGCCAGTTTTACAAAACGTCTATGGAAGAGAATGCACCACTGGCACTCAAGCATTCTACATTTTGTTTTTCAAAGGAAATGGATTTCTCTTATTATCATTGTGAGCAGTATTTTATTTTTAACCTTTGTGCTTGTCAAAAACTCAAAGTTCCAGCTTTTTCCAGATTTTGACAACACTCAGATATATGTCTCAGGAAGTGTTAACATAAATAATGAGCTAGAAGATACAGAAAGAATAGTTACTCGTATAGAAAAAGCTCTTTTAAAGAAGATAGATTCAGAAGAAGTCTCTTCTATTACTTCAGTAATAGGCTTTAAACTAGATGCTAAAAATAGAGCAGAAACGGGAGAGAACCTTTTTCATATATTTATTGACTTAAAAGAGAAGGCTCCTTCTAATGTCTTTGATATTTTTATAAGTCCAATTTTATCCATAGAGTATGATGCAGGAGTTTTAACCCGTAAAAGTGATGCAAAAGTAATTGCAAAAAATATGGATAAATTTTTAGAGGGTTTTAGAGAGCTTAAAGTAGACAATGAGCCACTTTTTGAAGAGTTGGTTGTCAAAGTTCCTGGAGCAGGGATTGTTGCACATGATATAGAAGTGAGCCTTAGCGGTATAAACGAGGTGAAAATTTTAGACTCCATCGCATTCCTTCGAGAGGAACTTAGTAATATTGAGGGTGTGAATAATATTGCTGATGATGCAGATATTGGAGAAAAAGAGCTTAAACTTCGAGTTAATGCTTATGGGCAGGAGTTAGGTTTTAACGAAGAGCTAATCTCTTCAGAACTACGTTCATACTACTTAAAAGGTGAGTATGGAAAAATGTTTAACAGCAGTGGACTTATTCGCATCAAAATTGAGAGTAATATAAATGAGAAAATTAACTCCATCGATACCGTAGAGTTACAAGTACCATCATCTAACCAGTATGTAGCCCTCAAAGATATATGTGATTTTGTAATGGTTCAAGGTTTTATATCACTTATAAAAGAGGATGGAGAGAGAATTAGAAGTGTTTTTGCTTCTATAGACAAAAATATAGTGACCTCTACAGAAGTTATGACAAAGCTTGAGAGTACATTTGAAAAGCTCAAAGATGATGGTGTTAAGGTTGATGTAAAAGGTGAAGAAAAAGAGAACAATAAAAACAAAAGAGAGATGATGCAGTCAGCTGTTATCGCAATTTTCTTGATTTTTATTACACTTGTTTGGCTTTTTGACTCTATTAAAAAATCTCTTATCGTTATTAGTACTATTCCTCTTGTGCTTTTTGGAGTTTACTTTGGTCACTTAGTGATGGGTTTAAACATGACAATGACAGGTATGATAGGTATAGTAGGGCTAGCCGGGGTTGTGGTCAATGATGGAATTATCATGGTTAGTTTTATAAAAAATGCCACCGATACAGAAGATTTAATGAAAAAAGCCAAAACTCGCCTGCGTCCAATTCTTCTGACATCTTTAACGACAGTACTTGGTCTCTCTACTCTTATATTTTTCGCTTCTGGCCAAGCTATGATACTTCAGCCTATGGCTGTTTCCCTCGGTTTTGGGATTGCCTGGGCTACAGTACTTAACCTTGTATATGTGCCACTTCTTTATGCAGTGGTTTATAAAATAAAACAACCTCAAGGAACAGTATGAACTTAGAAATTACACAGACTCCATTTGGAGTAAGACCACCCGTGACAAAACCAATTCCAGAGTTTTTACTAGAAGTTGGGGAGCAGGGTATGAGAGATTTAATCTCAAAACATTACGATAGCCTCAGAGTAAGTAGTATCTCCAACCTTTTTCCTCAAGATGCGCAGGAGTTTGAGCAAGCTAAAAAGCACTCAAGTGACTTCTTTATACAAATATGTGGAGGAAGAGCTTACTTTAACGAAAATCGTGGTGCTCCGCAGATGATAGGAAGACATGCTCCTTTTAGAATCGATGCAGCAGCGAGACTAACGTGGTTAGAGCTCTATAAACCACTACTTTTAGAGCTAAAAGAGGCAGATGTAACAGAGACTTCACTCAACTCATTTTGGGGATATTTAAATATATTTTCTATTTGGATGATAAATACAAAATAAACTACACAAAATCAGAAAAATCTAAGCAATAGTTGACTATAATTTCGCCCTACAAACAGTGGGTCTTTAGCTCAGTTGGTTAGAGCCCTCCGCTCATAACGGAGTGGTCATGTGTTCGAGTCACATAGGACCCACCACTTACTTTTTACATATAACTTCATAATATTTCGATATAATCTTCAAAAATAATTATAAGGTATTATCAATGGAATGCGAATTTCCGAGTGTGAACTCAAACAAAGAAGAAATCAAAGAAATTTTTGACACAGTAAAAACCATAGCCGTTTTAGGACTCTCTCCTGATGAGACAAAAGATTCTCACAGAGTTGCTAAGTATCTGCAAGAGGCTGGTTATACAATCGTTCCTGTTTACCCTAAAGAGGAGACAATCCTTGGCGAAAAAGTATACCGCTCACTTTTAGAAATCCCTTTCAACGTGGATATGGTAAATATTTTTAGAAAACCTGCGGCACTTGACCCTATCGCTGATGCTTGTATTGAAAAAGGGAATGTAAAAGTTTTCTGGGCTCAAAAAGGTATCGTAAATAATGCAGCGGCTCAAAAAGCGGAAGAAGCTGGAATGAAAGTGGTTCAGAACCACTGTAGTATGGTAGAACATAGACACTTATAAAGGTAAAATATATTGTTAAATTTAGAAAAAATCTATGCAGCAAAAGAGAGAATAAAAGATGTTGTAGTCAATACACCATTCTCTCATGCTCCATACTTAAGTGAAATAGCTGCTTGTGAAGTCTACTTAAAAAAAGAGAACCTTCAAGTGACAGGTGCTTTTAAAATTCGAGGTGCATACAACAAAATAGCATCTCTAAATGATAAGCAGAGAGCTTGTGGTGTAGTAGCCGCAAGTGCAGGAAACCATGCACAAGGAGTAGCTCTTTCTGCTTCAAAGTTTGGCATACGAGCTGTAATTATTATGCCAGAGTCTACACCACTGACTAAGGTAAATGGTGTGAAGCATTTTGGTGCAGAGGTTATTTTAGCGGGTGCAAACTATGATGAAGCATATGCTTATGCTACTGAGTATGGCACAAAGAACTCTTTAACTTTTATACATCCTTTTGAGGATGAAGAGGTTATTGCAGGGCAGGGAACTGTTGCACTTGATATTTTAGAGAGTTGCCAAGACTTAGATGCTGTTATTATCCCCGTTGGTGGTGGTGGCCTCATTGCAGGTATGGCAACCACGTTAAAGGCACTAAAACCCAACATAGAAGTGATTGGAGTGAGTGCTCTTGGTGCACCTGCATTTAAGAACTCATTTGACAACAAAAGTGCACAAGATAGCCTAAGTGTAAGAACCATTGCAGATGGTATCGCTGTTCGTGATACTTCTAAAGTAACTCTTTCTATGGCTTTAGAGTCAGTAGACAGAATTATAAGTGTTGATGATGAAGAGATAGCGAGTGCTATACTTTTTCTTTTAGAGAAGCAAAAACTTGTTGTTGAGGGTGCTGGTTCAGTTGGTGTGGCAGCACTGCTTCACAACAAACTAGAACATCTTAAAGGTAAAAAAGTTGCAGTAGTCCTAAGTGGTGGAAATATGGATGTTACACTGCTCTCTGTTATTATTGAAAAAGGTCTTTTAAAGTCTGGTCGTAAGATGAAAGTTACAGTTACTTTAGTAGATAAACCAGGCTCTTTAATGCACTTTACAGAGTTACTTCAAGAGTTAAATGCAAATATTGTTCATATTGCTTACGATAGAACCTCAATATCCCTTGATTATGGGGATGCGAATGTAACCGTACATATGGAAACGAAAGGCGAAGAGCATCAAGAAGAGATTCATAAAGTACTCAAACAAGAGGGATATTTAAGAGATTAATTATGATTCAGCCACTCAAAACAAAAAAGTTCAATGAAGCTATAATCCTTACAAAAATTTTAGATGACAAGACCCTTTTGGTTGTTGACTCTGAATCTACAGTAAGGTACTTAGAGAGAGATACATTAGACCTTTTGAGTGGATTTAAAATAAAAGTGAAATACACAAGGTATAAAACAGCTCTCATCGCTTTTAGCAAGAGTGGTAAATACTTTGTATCTATAAGTGAAGACCTCAGAGAATCTAGACTCTACAACACCCTGAGTAAAAAAATTATCTCTAAGATGAGTCGACATCATGGAGAAGTTTCATGTGTCGGCATAGATCCTAAAAGTAGATACATGTTTTCATGTGGTGATGATGGAAAAACCTTTGCGGTTGACACTCGTAGTGGTAAGATTGCTTTTACACTACCTATCCATGTAGACACAGTAAATGACATAGCCTTTAGTTCAAATGCCCAATGGGTAGCAACTGCAAGTTATGATAAAAAAGTGTCTATTTTTAACCTCGATATGATGACACCCAAACATCAGTTAAAAGTACACTCCGCTCCTGTTATGAAAGTTCTTTTTTTAAGTGAGAGTAGAGTACTTAGTGTAGATAAAAATGCAAAAGCAGTGGTGAGTGATATTCAAACTGCTAAAGTTTTAGCAAGACTTGAGGGTATCCATGATGATGTTACACAGGTTACACAGAGTGGAGATGGTAAGTTCCTATTTCTAGGGACAAAATTAGGGTACATTATCCTTTATGAGTTAGAAGAGTACAAGCTTTTATCGAGAGATTACATTAAAATTTCTTCTTCTGTTACATCTTTGAGTTTTGATACAGAAAATGAGCATCTTATTATTGGTAGTGAAGATGGAAATGTGTATGTTTACGATATATACTCACAACGAGATAAGATGAAGGGCTACTTGCAAGAGAAAGAGTATGCTCAAATAGTTCAAGAGATAAAAGAGAACCCTATTTTAGAGTATACAGATATAAATAGTATGTTGGAGACTCTTTGGAGTAAAACCCGTTTAAAGGCACAGCACTATTTGGAAATGGGCAAGAAAAACAAGGCAGTATCACTTTTTCAACCTTTTAAAGAGATTCCCTCTAAAAACCAGCAGATGCAAAAAATGATTTTAGAGTATGCAGATTTTGAGAAGTTTTCTACTCTTGTGAAACAAGAGAAATACCCCTTAGCTTACTCTCTAGCCAATACTTATAAACTCTACAAAGACTCCAAACTATACCAAACTATGGAGCTAAAGTGGAAAAATGTCTTTACTCAAGCAAGAAAATATGCACTAGATCCACGCGGTGCTGAAAAAGCTAGGGAAATTTTAAAACCTTTTCGTGGTGTGAGTGAAAAAACAAAGTTCATACAAGATCTTCTCACCCAAGGCGAGGTTTATAAAAGGTTCCGAGGTTCGATGGCACAAAAAGAGTTTAAAATCTCTTTTGAACTTATCCGACAATACCCATTTTTAAGAGAGTTTCCAGAGTACGATACTTTGATGAATTATGCAGATACACTCTATATTAAGTCGTATGAATTTATCCAAAAAGATGATACTCATGCCGCACTTAAAATCTTAAGAATTTTAGTAGATTTTAGTGATTTTGAGCAAGAATCTAAGGAACTTATGGAGAGTATTGAGATAAGACAGAAATTTTTTAATGCACTCAAAAATGAAAATAGAGTTTTAGCTTATAACCTTTTAGCAGAATCAGAATCTTTAGGTGATACACCCGATGGAAAAGAACTTCAAGAGCTCTGGAATAGTGACTTAGAAGTTGCCAATAAATATGCTGTAGAAGCAGATGTAGTAGGACTTAAAGAGTCTCTCAAAGAGTATATGAAGATTAGTTCAAAGTATATGTCTTTAGGGACGGTTTTTGGGTGGGCATATATGATTCAACTAGAAAATGCAATTAAGAAAAAAAGAGAACAGCATGATGTTGAAGAGGGTATTAAGCACTATATTTTATGCTTTGGAGTACAAGACCAAATAGAGAGTTTTTTCCACATATTTAAAAAGTACTACCCAGAGTCAAAACTCAACTTAGAACTCCTCACAAAAGGTTCTTTAGAGATGTGGCGCCCATCGATGATAGTTAACTCTATCTTAGAACAATAAATTACCTCTCCTTTTAACCTCAAATATAGCTCCTCTTAGGTATAATCTTCCGATTTTAATAACAATTTTTTATAAGAGGAGACTAATCATGCAAATTTCTGGTGCGCAGATGGTCATAGAAGCATTTATTGCAGAGGGTGTTACGACAGTTTTTGGTTACCCTGGTGGAGCAATAATGAATGTATACGATGAGATATACAAACAAGATGGTTTTAAACATATTTTAAATCGTCATGAGCAGGCATCTATTCATGCTGCTGAGGGTTATGCAAAAGTAAG
>Ga0256824_10001076_pt1 | contig 10551 bp, 10 predicted proteins | sample CV67metaG_FD_191570 | JGI IMG/M metagenome (GOLD analysis project Ga0256824, IMG submission 191570) | Hydrothermal vent microbial communities from East Pacific Rise, Pacific Ocean - CV67 | ecosystem: Environmental > Aquatic > Marine > Hydrothermal vents | place: Pacific Ocean: East Pacific Rise...
TCATCTAATTTATACACTTCATCCGAAATTTCTGGAATTCTGTGTGAGGCATAAGAGAATAACCCTGAGAATGTTTTTCTGTAAAACTCACCAGCTTTGTCTTTAGCACCAAATAACATTTTAGTTCGTGTTACTAAATCGTCAACTGATTTGGTTTGTGCTAAAATAGGGAAGTTAGCTTTTGACTTAGCTCTATATTCTAACGTATTTAAATCTAAAGATAAAATTGCTTTTTTACCATCTACTTTAGTTTTTTTGTAAAATCCTTGTTTAGTTTTAGACCCTAACCAATTATTGTCCACCATTTTTGTAATGTAAGACGGTAATTCAAATTGCTTATTTTCTTCATCCGTAGGACAGTTTTCTCTCACACCATTTGCTACGTGAACTAAAGTATCTAACCCAACTACATCACAAGTTCTAAATGTTGCAGATTTTGGACGACCTAAAACAGGACCAGTTAATTTATCAACCTCCTCAATAGTTAAGCCCATTTCTTCAACTACATGAAATAAACTCATAATTGAATAAACACCAACTCTATTAGCAATAAATGCTGGTGTGTCTTTACATAAAACAGTTTTTTTACCTAAAAAACGAGCACCATAATGCATGAAAAAGTCAACAATAGATTGGTCAGTTTTAGGTGTTGGAATTATTTCTAATAGTTTTAAATAACGTGGTGGATTAAAAAAGTGAGTTCCTAAGAAATGTTTTTGAAAATCATCACTTCTACCTTCCAGCATCATGTGAATTGGTATTCCAGATGTATTTGAAGATACTAAAGTACCAGGTTTACGGAATTTATCAACTTTATCAAAAATGATTTTCTTAATGTCTAATCGTTCAACAACAACTTCAATTATCCAATCGCATGAGTTGATAGTTTCAAAATCATCATCAAAATTACCAGTTGTAATTCTGCTTGCAAATTCTTTTTTATAAATAGGTGATGGTTTAGATTTTAAACAAGTAGTTAAATGTCCATTTACAAGACTATTTCTCCCTGCTTTGTTTTCTAAAGTTAAGCCTTTCGACTTTTCTTTGTCAGACAATTCTCTAGGAACCATGTCTAATAATAAAACTTCACAACCAACATTTGCCAGATGACAAGCAATTGCAGAGCCCATTACTCCAGAACCTAAAACGGCTACTTTTTTAATTTTTCTATTCATAATTATTTTTGTTGGTCTAACAGTTCAGTTAGAATATTATCAATTTTTGTCATTGTTTCAAAAAACGATTTCACTTTTGTTTTAGGAATCGATTTATAAAGTTTATCATTAAAATTCAGTACAATTTCTTTGGCTTGTTTTCTTGCATCAATTCCTTTGTCAGTTAAGTATACTAATGATTTTCTTTTATCGATATTATCTGATTTTCTAACAATATAGCCCCTGTCTTCCATGTTTTTAAGTGTTCTAGATAGACTGGTGGGTTCCATTCCCATTTTTGGTCCAAGAGAAGTACTTGGAGTGCCTTCTTTTTCGATATTAAGAAATATAAAACCCCATGAAAATGACATGTCATAAGTTTTACCAATTTGATTATAGTATCTTGATGTTTTAAACCAATTGTTTCTAATGTGAAAATCGAATAATTCTTCTTTGTTCATTCCTTTTTGTAGTTTGGAATGCTAAGATAGTAAAAAAAACATTAATTATGCGTGCATAGTAAAATATTTTTCTTTAAAAGATGTTAATTCTATGAGTTTTGCAAATCTTACGGGAAGGATAGATTATTTATTCCGTAATTGATTATTTTTGAGATGTAAAGGTAGTGATAAAAACTTAAAAATTAAACTTATTGTTTAGAGGGGATGCCCTCAAATCATCAATCGTATCAATGTCATTTAATTCTTTAATTAAAGCATAACTTTTTAAATCCTTTATTGTTTCAGTTAATAAGTTGGATTCACTCCAAGGTTTATCTTCAAAAAGAGTAGGGGTGTAATTATTCATACCAACCAAATAGTATCCACCATCTTTAGCTGGTCCAAAAACAATTTCACTATGTTTTAATGAGTTGAATCCATTTTGTATAATGTCAGAATTGATGTCAGGTAAGTCAGAACCAATCAATATTATTTGTTCGTACCCATTTTTAAAGCCATCTTTAAAAGCATTTAACATACGTTCGCCAATATTCCCTTCGGATTGTACAAACTTTGAGCAGTCTTTCCATTTAGTGTCAATAATAACATCTGAAAAATAGATGTGTTTGTCAAAAGTTAAATTTACAGTTGCTTTTTCAGTAATAGATACTAATGATTTATAAACATCAAAAGCATTTTGGTTACCAATTGTTTTAGCTAATCGTGTTTTTACTTTACCAAGAACAATGTTTTTTACAAATACAATTAAGAGTTGTTTGGGCATCTATGTTTTATAATTTTGTGTATAAATTTAAACTAAATCTATCTAACCAATTAAGTTATTGAGTAATATTTTATATGCATCAAGTAATCTAGTAAACAGGATTACCTTTTTTCAACCATTTACCCCATTCTTTAGAATATACATGAATATTTTTAGTGGCTTTACCGTTTGAATCTACAACAGTATAGCCTTGGTTTTTCCAATATACTAATCCTCCATATAAATTATATACATTTTTAAAACCATCCTTTTTTAGCTTTTCACCAATTAATTCACTTCTTGCACCAATAGTACAATACACAATAATTAGAGCATCTTTGTCAAATAAATTAGTTGATTTTATATCAAATTTATCATACCCAACCTTAATTGCACCTTTTATAGATGATACTGAATATTCAGAAGGCTCTCTCGTGTCTAAAATGTACATTTTTTCTTCTTTTAAAATCTTTTTATAAAGATTAGCAGGTTGAATTGTTTCAACAGTATTTTTATAATACGTTTTTAACATGTCATGGTAACTTTGCCTTGGCCCTTGAGAAAATGCCACAGTTGAAATAATAATCGATAATAATAATATTGCTTTTTTCATAATTTTTTTTTAAGTTTTATGTGATGATTTTTTGCTTCTCAATGTTTCTCAGAGTAGTCGCAGAGATTCGTAAAGTTGTATTTTTTAGAGTTTAGTACTATTCTTTTTCCTCTCTGAGTAATAACATAAAACAACTAATTCACTTTCTTGATAAATACTTATGTCAACGCACCTTGACAAGACGACCCTTCACCAGCAGTACAACCAAAACAATGTTGGTTAACAACAATTTCTCTATTTTGAAGGTCTTGATAATCAAAGTCCATAATGTTTTTAGTTTTTTTAGAGGCTATTTCTAGTTTTAAAATTTGATTAAAGTCGCAATCATAAATGTTTCCATCATAATCAACCGATAACGTATTTCTACACATCACATTTTGTGCCGCAGATGGATTAAAGCTATTTGCTAAAACATCCATATATGTTTCAAATTTATTTTCAGCTAATAAATATTCTAAAAATCTACTAATTGGTAAATTTGTAATGGTGTATAATTCGTTAAATACAATGTTGTACTTTTCTTTTAATTCTTTTGTGTAATCAGCATGTAAAGCCGATTGACTAGGTGCAATTGATGCTCCCCCAGGATTGTAAACTAAATGAAGTTTAAGTTTAGAATTAGATCCATATCCTAATTTGTTAAGAATTTGTAAAGCTTTAATTGATTTTGTAAACACACCGTCTCCTCTTTGTGCGTCCACATTCTCTTCAGTATAACAAGGTAATGACGATACAATAGTTACTTTGTGTTTAGCCAATAATTCAGGGTAAGACTTAAATTTACCTTCAACTAAAATGGTTAAGTTTGAGCGTACTAAAACTTCTACGTTTCTTTTAGAAAGTTCATCTAATAACCATTCAAAATCAGGGTTCATTTCTGGTGCACCACCCGTTAAATCTACTGTATGAATTGTTTTTACAGAGTCAATAACATCTAAACATTTATTTAAAACGTCTTGTGTTGTAATTTCTTTTCGCCTTGGAGATGCGTCAACATGACAGTGATTACATTCTAAATTACAAAGGTACCCTAAGTTGATTTGTAAAATTTCTAAATCAGTTGGTGTTAAAGGAAATAAATTAATATCCTTTAATTTTAAAGCAAAATTAGTTGATTGTGCAGCATTCGTTAAAATGCTATTTTGCTCTTTTATTGTTAGTTTTTTGGTAATTGTATTACTCATTTAATCTCCAATTGTAAGGTAAGTATTCAATTTTAGCTTTTGGACTAATTTGAATTTTTGAATATTTATTAATGAAATCTATTACTGTTGTTTTTGGAGTTGTAAAATCTGTTGTGTACCACTCAAATATTTTAGAGATTTTAATTTTCTTTTCTTTAATAATGTTCGAACTTAAATCGTTAATGAAAATTTTAGTCATTTTTGTTAAATCTGATTCTAATGTTTTTGCTGACCATGCTTTATTCATTAGTCTTGGACAAGAAATAGCACCACAGTTAATTGCGAAATGAATACGTCCGTCTCTATATTTTTTTAAAATATTTTCAACAGTTGTTAAAGTCATAGTTTTTGCTCCTACTTTAACTAATTTTAAATTCCATATATCTTTTCCACTGTACTTTACATCTTTAGGTGATGAAACGGGATATTTAGTAATGATGAATTGAATGGTATAAGCATTATATAAATTTATGTAATAAGCCATTGTTTCTTCTTTGCTCCAATCAACTCCAGGGGAATGTGTTTTAAGCTCATATAAGTATTCTGAAACAGAATTTTTATTGATTTTAAAATTTTTATAATTTACTTTACCTGTTGATGTTACATTTTCTTTCAGAAGATTGTTCCAAATACTATGGTCTGCTTTTGGTGTAGCTGAGTATCCAAAAGTTAAAGTTAATACTGATAATAGTGTTAATAATGTTTTCATGTGTGTTATTTTAGAGTATTAGTTTGTTATTTTTTTTTAAAGATAACAAATATTAAACCAATCAGAATAATTAGCTCAACTATAGCAAGCCAATAATATTCTAATACAAAAATAGTCATTAAAAGAGTAGGTACAAATAGTAAAGTTAATAAGTGTCGGGCACCTTGCATCTAATAAATTATTTAGTTTATTTGTTGAATTATTTTAAAATTTAATGACTTGGTTGGGTGTCACACAATAATGTAATGGAATATCTGTAGGATAGGTTTCAATAAGTTTTGTTTCAGTTTCAAAAAAGCTAACCCCAATAAATTTACAAGATGGGTTACAATTTTTTAAAAAACCATCATAAAAACCTGCACCATAACCAACTCTTGTTCCATTTAAATCATATGCTAATAAGGGAGCTATTACAATATCGAATTTTATAGGGTGTACTTCTGTTCCATAAGTTGGTTCTAAGATACCCCAACTACTTAGTTTTAATTGTTGTTTGTTTTCGTATTTAATATGGGTTAAAGTTTTATTTTTTACAGTTGGTAAATAAAAATTAGCGTCAATAGCATCAATAAAGTGCCAAGTGTTAACTTCATTAAATTTTTCAATGGGTATAAAAATACTGATGTTTTTATTTGTTAAATCAAAGTTCGATTTGAGGGTGTTAAAAATTAGGAATGAGAATTCATCCTTTTCAGTTGAGGTTAAATTTGCCCTTAAAGATTTGTATTTTAGTCTAAGTTTTGTTTTCATTTAATGACATGATAGTCTTTAGTTTTTACCCAGTAATTCTTTAGTTTGAGTGATAATCATTCGAGCATTTTTGTCGTAAGATAAGACTAATTGTTTTATCATATTTATTCTATTAGAGTTGATTACAATATAAATGACATCTTTTTTTTCTTCACCACTTAAATCATTCCCTTTAACAATTGTACCTCTTACTCCAAGTTGTTCATGGATTAATTTTCCTAATGTGGTTAATTCTTTGTAAGATGAAATATGAACCAGTTTTTCATTAGAACGTCCCGTTAATACTAAATCAACTAATTTAGAAGTAGCAAAAATACTGATTAAACTCCATAATGCTAATTCTAAGCTTTGAAAAACAAGTGCAGCAGATAGAATTACAATACTGTCTAAGAATAAAATAACAGTACCTGGTTTTAAATCAGATTTTGAAGCGACAATTTTTGCAATAATACTTCCACCACCTGCAGAACCACCACCTTTAAAAATAAAACCAAGTCCAATACCTACTAAGATACCACCGTATAGTGTTGCTAATAAAGGGTCTTTACTTAATACTTGTAAGTGAATAACTTCTTTGAGTAAATCAATAGAAACAGTCATTAAAGAAATAGCAATAATCGTTTTAAGAGCAAATTGCTTTCCTATAAACTTTAAACCAACAGCTAAAAGTGGTATGTTGATTAAAAAAAATAGAACCCCAATGGGTAAATTGAATAAAGTACTTAAGATTATCGCTAATCCCGCAGTTCCACCAGTCGCAATTTGATTAGGGCTTAAAAAACCAACAATTCCTAATGAAAGGATTAAGCTTCCGATACTTAAGAAAAAATAATTGAATACTTCTTTTTTCATTTTTTAATGTTTTTTTGCAAAAGTACACTGTTTTAATCTGATATGTGTTTTTTTTGATATATTTTAGTTAAAAATTATTGGTTAATCATTAAAATCTCAAAACAATTTTTTGAACAATCTATGTAAACTGATGCATCTCCTTTTTATAGGGGGAAATGTGTAATACTTGGAGTGTTGACAATTGAGAAATTCAAACATCACAGACGAGTTTAGTATTTGACCCATAAACCAAAACTTGATTGAATTTACTCTATTAATTGAAAGTTGTATTTATAAGGTGTTGATATTTAAATATTTATAAATAAGTGTAAATAGCTGATCTTAAAATTTAATAAACAGATAGTTTTTTAATTAATTTCAAACTGTTAAAGTTTTTAGGGATCCGTTTGGTTGTGTTTTTAGTTAATTCGTAAGAGTATATTTCTCCTTTTGATGTCCCAATTAATTTATTAACGTCTTTGTTAATTATCATTTCAACAGCTTTAGCTCCAAATTGAGTAGCCATCATTCTGTCTTTAAAGCTTGGGTTTCCTCCTCTTTGTAAGTGACCTAATATGGCGACTCTTACTTTTTGATGTAATTCTTTTTCTTTTAGGAAATTATATAATTCTTTAGCTCCACCCATTTGGTCTCCTTCAGAAATAATTATAATACTTGATTTTTTTGCAATTAATGCTTTTCTAATTTTAGTCTCAAAAATCATTAAATCTTCTTTTCTTTCAGGAATAAATACGTCTTCAGCACCTGAAGCAATAGCAGAGTTTAAGGCTAAAACACCTGAAGTGTTACCCATTACTTCAACTAAAAAAATTCGGTGATGAGATGCTGCTGTGTCTCTAATTTTGTCAATAGAGTCAATTATATTATTTAATGCTGTATCAAACCCTAAGGCATAATTTGAACCTTGGATATCATTATCTATTGTGCCTGGTATACCAATGAAGTTTATTGCAAAATCATCATGAAGTGCTTTTATCCCTTTAAATGAACCGTCTCCTCCAATAATAATAACAGTGTCAATATTTCTTTTTAATAAATTATTAAATGCAATTTTGCGAAAAGATTTATCATAAAAACGTTCACTTCTTTCAGTTCCTAACACTGTGCCACCTCTTGATATAATATTTGAAACAGAATGATAATCCATTTCTATAATATTATCATCAATTAGTCCATTAAACCCATCATAAACCCCAAACATTTTAATTTCATGATAAATACCAGCTCTAATTATGGCTCTAATACATGCATTCATTCCTGGAGAGTCTCCTCCTGATGTTAATACCGCAATATTTTGTACATTTGTTATCATAAATTATAGAAATGAGATTAAAATTACTTTTAGTACTTTATTTATTTACAAATATAACGCTCTTTGCTCAAGATAAAAAGTTTTTTATTGGTTTGAATGTTGGTGCAAAATTTGCCAACAAAGATTATGCGCTTAGATATACAGGTTTCTATCAAAATGAACTACCAAATTTATTAGATCAACCGAATATTCATCAGCAAATCTATCAGAGTTTAGGTAATCAAGATTTTGAGTTTTATGAATATAATTTAGATTATAAATATACGCCAGCTATTAATTATGGTGTGTTGTTAGGATATTCTGTGAGTCCAAATTTACAAGCAAGTATTGACGCTAATTTTTGTCAACCAAAAGTAGAAACCTCATATTCAGTCAAACTTTTTGACCCTGGAAATCAAACCTCACAAGATCAATTTAAGGTTGGGCATATATTAGGAAAGGAAGGACGGTTTAATGGTAAGTTTAATTTAGACTATGTGTTTGATGGTGAAAAGGCACGTTTTATTGTTGGTATTCAAGGGTTGTTTTTGTCATGGAGAATGGAAGAGCAAATTTATGAACTGGCAGATGAAAAATGGATTTATAAAGAATTTTCAGTTCACAATGTGTCAAATAATTTTACAAAAAAAACATCAGGTTCAGGATGGGGATATGGTATTAATTTAGGGGTTGAATATAGATTGAGTGATAAATTTGTTGCTCAATTAATGTATCAGCCTTATTTTTCAAGGGTAGAATATTTTGCTACAAATTCTCAGATTGAAACGTCTGGTAATAATTATTTGGGTTTAACAAATCAATTAGAGCATGACTTGACGCTTAGGGTTCAATGGAAATAGCTATTTGTCAAAAATGATTATTGTTATTATATCATAAAAAATACAACTTTTAGCACATCTTATCGGCATATTTATTAATTTTGCATTCTAATTTTTAATAAAATGGATAAGAATTCAGTTATAGGATTATTACTAATGGGAGCAATCCTTTTAGGGTATGGTGTATTTATGGGACCTGACGAAGAGGAAACTAATAACAACCAACCAACTACCGAGCTTTCAAAAGCCCACAAACCAGATACAATTGTTGCAAATAAAGTAGAAGAAGTGTCGTCTCCAGATACTTCTGTTGTACCAGAAATTCCAACTTTATTGTCTTTGAAAAAAGATGAAAAAGGGAATGTAATACTTGATAGTGCAACTCAACAGCCTGTTTATGTTAACAATGAAACAGGAAAAGATACAGTTTTAATTGAGACTAATGTAGCTATTGAAATTAATACTGCTGAAAAGTTAATTATGTTAAAAAATGATTTAATTGAAATTGAATTATCTACTAAAGGTGGTTTAATGACAAAAGCATTTATTACTAATTACAAAACGCATACCGATTATGTAAACGAAACTAACGAAGCGTTACAGTTGTTTGATAATAAATCTACTTATGGAATTCAATTCACTCAAGGTGGCAAAACCGTTAACACTAAAGATTTAAATTTCACAGTAGTTGAAAGTTCAACCAATTCAGCTAAGTTAGAAGCTAAATCAGGAAGTGGTTTTGTTTATTTTACTTATACTTTAAAAGATGGAGCTTATGATTTTGATTATTCTATAGCGTTTAAGGGTATTAGTGATGCTGAAGCACCAAACACAAAATTAATGGCTGACTTTACAATGTTGGCTACCGAAAAACACATGAATACCGAAAGAATGGTAACTACTGTTTTTTATGATGAAGAAAGTGATTATCATTATATGTCAGAAGGTGGTGATGATGATTATGAATTAGAAAGTACGTCTAGATGGGTGTCGTTCAAACAAAGCTTTTTTAACGCTATGTTAATGTCTGAATCAGGTTTTGAAAAAGGATCAAAATTAACTGTAACTAAATATGGAGATGAAGACACTGTTTACTTAAAAAACATGACTGCAGAATTGAATTTAGGAGTAAAAAACATGACTAATTCAATTGATTTAAAATGGTATTTAGGTCCAAATGATTATGAAATTTTAGAAACGTATGAAAACGGTGCAGAAGGTGTTGTAAATTTAGGATGGGGATTATTTAGATGGATTAATATTTATGCTTTACGTCCAATGTATAGAGGATTCTTAGGTTGGGGTATCGGTGCAGGTTTAGCTATTTTATTATTAACGTTTATTGTTAAGTTAGTATTAAGTCCCGTAAATTATAAAATGTATAAATCATCTGCAATGATGAAAGTGTTAAAACCAGAAATTGCAGATATTACAGCAAAGTTTCCAGACAAAAAAGATGCTATGAAAAAGCAACAAGCTTTAATGGCATTATACAAGCAAGCAGGTGCAAGTCCAATGGCAGGTTGTGTGCCAATGTTGTTTCAAATGCCTATTTTGTTTGCTATTTTTAGATTATTTCCGTCTTCAATTGAAATGAGACAAAAAGGATTTTTATGGGCTGAAGATTTATCAAGTTATGATTCGATTTACAACTTTGGATTTGATATTCCGTTATATGGTGATCATATTAGTTTGTTTACCTTGTTAATGGCAGCAACAACTTTAGTTTATACGCATTTTAACAGTAGTAATATGCAACAGCCTACGCAAGAGGGAATGCCAAATATGAAATATATAATGTATTTTTTCCCGTTCATGATGATTTTCTTCTTTAATAACTATTCTTCAGGATTAAGTTTTTACTACTTTATCTCTACTTTAATGACTATGTTAATTATGTTAGCTATTAAATATTTTATTTTAGATGAAGAAAAAATTCATGCTAAAATTGCAGCT
>Ga0256824_10001077_pt1 | contig 10541 bp, 7 predicted proteins | sample CV67metaG_FD_191570 | JGI IMG/M metagenome (GOLD analysis project Ga0256824, IMG submission 191570) | Hydrothermal vent microbial communities from East Pacific Rise, Pacific Ocean - CV67 | ecosystem: Environmental > Aquatic > Marine > Hydrothermal vents | place: Pacific Ocean: East Pacific Rise...
ATAAGCCCAAGAAATGCTGCAAGAGTTAGCATCTTGTCTGCAAGTGGGTCTAAAATAGCTCCAAGCATAGTCATCTGGTTCCACTCTCTTGCAATGAAACCATCAAAAAAGTCCGTAGCACTTGCAAGGACAAAAAGAAGGGATGCAAAGTAGTAGTTCCATGTTATGTCGTAACCCTTGTCAGTAAAAAGTTCAGGGTTTAAGATTATCCAAAACATTACGGGGGCTAAAAGTATGCGAAGAGAGGCCAAAAGGTTTGGTAGGTTTAGCAAAAAATATCCTTAGTAGCTATTTAGGTGCAGGGGTTACACCTAAAAGTATATAGTGAAAATGGGTTACTGAAAAGAGGTAGCACCATCTATAACAATAACTTGACCCGTAAGCCATGAAGCTGCATCGGAACATAAAAATGCACATGCACCTGTTAAGTCAGTAGCATCGCCCATACGGCTTAGTGGAGAACGTTTTACAACTTCAGCTTTTACTTCTTCGTAGTTAGGAAAAGCTTTGAGTGCATCTGTGTCGATTGGACCACCACTTACTGCGTTGACACGAATACCTTTTTCACCAAGTTCAGCTGCTGCATACTTAACCATAGTTTCAACTGCTGCCTTGTTTGTTCCGTGACCTGAGTAGTTTGGAGTGTAAACAAGGTTTCCAGTTGAACTCATAGAGATAATAGAACCACCACCAGTAAGCTCCATCCGTTTAGTTGCCTCTTGTGCACCCACAACAAAAGCTTCAACAGTAGCTGTGTAGATGTTCCCAAGACCTTTTGGTTTGAGTCTCATAAATGGAGCAAAACCACCAACAACAGCACGTCCTGAGATAATTGCATTTGAGATAAAATAGTCAAGTCTATCGAAATCTTCGTCAAACTCTTTATAAACATCTTTGTATGTTAAAGGCTCTAAAATATTGAGTTTATAAGCACGAGATTTGATACCATACTTTGACTCAATATCCGCAATAATCTCTTTGGCTGTATCTTCGTTTGAAGCATAAGTAAATGCAACATCACACCCTTTAGAAGCAAACTCATAAACGATTGCTTTACCGATACCACGAGTACCACCACTTATAAATAAAACTTTACCTTTGAAATCTTGCATACTATAGTCCTTTAATGTCGTAATTTTTCATTACATTTTCGATTTTTTTCATACTCTCTAATGATGGAGCAGTAAGAGGAAGTCTGTACTCTAACGTGTCAATAAGCCCAGCGATATACATAGCCGCTTTAATAGGCATTGGATTTGCCTCACAAAACATTACTGAGTTGAGTGCATAGAGTTTGTCATTTATTGCTTTAGCCCCTGCAAAGTCGCCTGCTAATGCTAGTCTTACTAACTCTGATTTTAGGTCTGGCATAAGGTTAGAAGTTACAGAAGTAATTCCCGCTCCACCATTTGCTAAAATAGGGTAATCAATTGCATCATCACCAGAAAAAACTTTAAGGTCTGGACGACGAGATAAAAGCTCAACAGTACGTTCAAGTGAACCAGTAGCCTCTTTTACACCGTAGATATTCTTAACATCATCAAAAAGTCTGATAGTAGTGTCAGCAGAGATGTCAACACCTGTACGTCCTGGTACATTGTAAAGCATAAAAGGAAGGTCTGGAACTGACTCTGCTATAGTTTTGTAGTGTTGGTAGAGTCCCTCTTGAGAAGGTTTGTTGTAGTAAGGACTCACTGAGAAAATAGCATCAACACCACATGCAAGAGCACGTTTAGCTGTGTTGATTGCTTCAGCAGTTGAGTTACTTCCTGCACCTGCAAGAACCTTAGTAGAAGTTCCTTTACAGACTTCTACTGCGATTTCCATACATCTTATGTCTTCATCGCTCGTAAGAGTGGCACTCTCACCAGTTGTTCCAACGGGGCATACTGCATCCATACCGTTGTTGATTTGGCGTTTAATAAGTGCCGCAAAAGTTTGTTCGTCTAATTTTCCGTTTTTAAACGGTGTGATAAGTGCTGTTGAAGAACCTGTTACTATATTCATCTACTCTACCTTGGTTTTAATAATGCGAAATTATAGCCAAATAGTTTTAATTTGAAATAACATAGGGATATCTAAGATGTTGTCACCTTCAGCTTGACTGGAGGTCTAGTTGCTCTCTAATTATAAGCCAGATTCCCAGTCAAGCTGAGAATGACAGGCCTTGATTAACCTAGGCAGCGCTCTCACTAATTTGAAAGTTTTTGATGTAGCGTTTTCTTTTTGACTCTTTCATTCTAGAGTTGTCAGCGATAATAAACCCTTCTACAACCCCTAAAAGAGACTCATTGACACTAAAGTCAAAAAACCTAACAGCTCCCTCTTCATAGAGTTCTGCATACTGTTTAAAGAGAGTAGGGACTGTTGTTCCCATCTCTTTGAGGTACTTTTTAAGTACAAAAAATCCCTCTTTATAAGAGAGTCCATCAAACATGGCATCAAACTCTTTTTTGTCCTCGGGAGAGACTTGGTAGGGAGTTTTAGCTGTCATCATATTTGTATGGCAAGAGAAGTGATGTGAGTAGAAATAGACGAGTGCCGCGACTGCTTTTTTAGGAGTATCGGCATTAATGGTTACTGTTCCGTAGGTGTAACGAATGTTGGCATTGTTCGCTAAATATGCTCCAATACCTTGCCAAAGATTGTCAAGTGCGCGTGAACCCCAGTATTTTGGCTGAACAAAACTACGCCCTAGTTCAACAGAGTTATTGCAGTAGTCATTAAAGTGGTCGTTAAAGTTACATAAATTGTAGGTGTAGAGACCCTCTTTACCTTTATTTGCAATAATCTCTTCACACTCTCCAATCCTATATGCTCCTACAACTTCGAGATGCTCTTCATCCCATAAAATTAGATGCTTATAGTAGTTATCATAGAGATCATTATCTTGTGCAGAACCAGTTCCACCACCAATGGCACGAAAAGAGATCTCTCTGACTCGTCCAAGCTCTTTTATGAGAAATGGAGAGTTGTGTGCTTCACAAAGAATTATCTGCTTACCATCAACTGTTTGACCTAAAAATTTAGAATTTTTTACTTCATCACGGAGCTGGATTTTGTTATTTGGCTGAATGATGGTTGTTTCAGTCTGGAGTATCTCTTTACGGGTAGTTCCTAACGTGTAAAGGTGCTTATAAAAGAGCTCTATATAGTCTTTTGTAGTAACACTTTTGTTAGAAAAAGATGTGACAGGGATTACTTTTCCAATATTAAAATGCAGAGGTTTGATGTCTCCAGCTACTGCAAACTCATGAGGGAGCATAAGCCCTGTTATTTTGTTTGGGAAAAGGAGTGATGCTAAGTAAAAAAGTATACTGTTTCGGCTTTGAATTCTAATTGGTAAAACAGGGGTTGCTGTACGTTTTGCAATTTTTAAAAAACTCGCTTTCCATGGAGAGTCTTTAAGGCCTCTTAATGAGAGTCTATTGACAATGCCTGCTGGAAAAATAACGACGGCTTCTTCGTTATCTAAGGCATCGTTAATCTCCTGAAAACTTTTTTTGGAAATGCTTCCGCTAATGTTGTCAACACCAATAATAATTTCAGAAGCTTGTGTTATACCCATGAGCATACCATTGACCAAGAGTTTTACTTTTCTATCTTCTCTAGCTTCTCCGATAAGTTGTACGAGCGAAAAAGCATCTGATGCACCGGTTATATGGTTAGCTACGACAAGAAGTCTTCCAATTGAAGGAATATTATTAAGCTCATTAGGTTTAACAGTGTAGGTTATGTTGAGATTTTCGAGCATACTGCTGACAAAGTCTAAACCTGAAAGATAATGGTTTTTCTTGTGAATATTGTTAAATACCTCTTCATGAAAAACTCTCTGGAGAATTTTTACTGCGGTGGTTGTGACAAAGTCTGGTGCACTCTTCACAAATCCTGGAAAATTACTATAAAAAGCTTTTTCTATATTAAACATCATTACCCCCTAAATATAATAATATTTAATGATACTCTAATTTTAAACTAAATGTGATAATTTTGTGATAAATGTGATTATTCATCACAATTACGTTACAAAATGTAATGATCACTTATTTAAAAAACTTATACTTTTTCCGTCATATTGACTTAAAATAGCAGGAAGGAAGAGGAGGTCAACTGCCACTGCAATCATAAGTGCAATGGCGGTTACAAGGCCGAAATTGGCATTGAGCATAAAGTCTGAAAGGTTAAAAACTAAAAAAGCAGAGCTGAGTATGAGTGTAGTAAATATAATAGCTGAACCAGCATATCGCATCACAAAAGCGAGAGACTCTTCAAAGTTGAGTCCAAGTTTTCTAGCCTCTTTGTATTTGACTAAAAAGTGGATGGTATCATCTATGGCTATACCCATAACTATGGCTCCCGAGATGGCAACACCCAAATCTATGGTTATTCCAAGCCATCCCATTGCTCCAACGACTAAAACTATGGGAACCACGTTAGGGATAATAAAAAGAGGTATCATCTTAATACTTTTAAAGATAAAAAGCATTAAAAGAGAGACAGCACTAATGGCTAGGACGATGGAGTTTATGAGAGTGTCGGTAACATCATACTGCATATGAGCAAACATAACTGTTTGACCATTTACTTGAGCTTTGTATGGAGTTTTTTGCCACCACTCTTCAATCCACTCTATCATCTCTAAGTCTTGTGAGGTGTCAACAACATTCATAGAAGCACTTAGACGTAAATAGCGTTCATTTACATCCATTTTGTCATTTATCTCCATACCTTGAGGGAGTGAAAGAGAGTAGAGTAGGAGATACTGTGCTATGAGGTTTTTTTCATCGGGAATACTCTTTTGACCATTGATAACCTCGTTAAATTTCTTCACTACATCCACGAGTGATCCTGTATGCCTTGCATCGGAGTATTGCTCTTTTAAGGCTTTTTCAAACTTCTCTATGGTTCGCATAAACTGAGGCTCTTTAATACCATCAGCCTCATTTGAATCAACTATAACCTCATAAGTCATAGGGCCAGTAAGATGCTCTTGAATAACCTTAACTGTCTGGCGAAAAGGGACATCTTCTCGGAAGTACCGCACTGCATTTGAGTCGACTTTAAGCTGTGTTAGACCCAGACCAATAGCAGCAAAAATGATACTACAAGCGAGCAGAATCTTTATATCGTTTCGTATAATAAAAGCGGCATACTTTTTGGCAAAAGAGTTGGATTTTTGGCTCTCTTTGGTAAGCTCTTTGTCTTTTATTTTTGGGTTAATGATGGCAAGTGCAGCAGGCACAAAAAGTACAGTGAGTACAAAGGCTAAGAGTGCTGCATTGGCTGTGGCAATCCCTAATGTTTTGATGGGGACTATTTCAGATATACCAAGAGAAGCGAAACCTACAGCGGTGGTTATAGATGTTAAAAAGATAGGTAAAAAGTTTTTCTCTAGTGTGTAGTGAATCCCATCGTGGTTGTTAAGCCCACTTCTACGACCAACGAGGTATATCCAGTAGATGTGCATAGCATCGGCAATACCAATGGCAATAATAAAGACAGGCATATTGGCGGTAAAGTTGTTGAGTTTGTATCCAAGGAGTGTCTGAATTGCGAGGACTATAACAAAGGTAAAAATAACAACAAGTATGGTTAAAATCATACCCGAAGCACGACGAAATACTAACCATAAAAGAGCCATAGCTATGAGAATGACAAGGGGTGTAAACGTGCTTACATCGTACTTTGCCAATGTGCTAAAGGTCATGTTTACAACTGGGCCACCCGCTAAGTAAAACTTATAACCTGTGTTTTTCTCCTCTCTTTGAATATAGCTGTTAACATATTTCATAATAGTTCTAGAAGCCCCAAAGGTACTCCCAGCCTTTGGTGTGAGTCGTCCAACAATCATAGTTGTTTTACCATCTGCACTAATAATTCTGTTTACAAGGGCATCTTCACTCAGGGCAATTTGCATCTTCTCTTTGAGCTCTTTATTTGAGAGGGTTTCATACTCCTCTATGAAGTTCTCAATAAGAATTTCATCTGGATCTTGTGTGTCAGTATGGACATACTGATAGTTTGTGAGTGAGTCCGCTCTAGCGATAAACTCGGTCTCCCAAAGGTTGTTTGTGAGTCTCTCTATAACACCAAGAGCTTTTTTGTTCATCACTCCGTTTTCATCGCGAAAAACTATAATAATGGAATCATCATTTCCAAAGGTGTCTCTAAAAGTATCATACTGCTGGAGTGTTTGAGAATCCTCTCCAAACCAAATCCGGTAAGAACCATCAAACTTTGCATCTTTGAGTTGGTAACCCAGAGCAACAGTTATAAGAGGGATGAGTATAACAATATACCAGCGGAAATTTATAATAAAGTTTACGAATTTTTTCATTTATTTTTGCCTATTTAGAAGTAGTAGCCCATTTTAAGGCTGATTCTCTCATGTCTTCCCATGAGATAAAATGCAGTTTTGTAGCTAGTAGATGGCTCTATAAACCTGTAATCAAGGTTAAGTTTAAAGATGTCCGCTATACGTGTCTCATACTTAACATAATAGACCTGCTCACTATACTCGGTATCTAAAATCGTACCACCAATTATACTTGCATCGTTCTCTTGGTTGAAGCTGTATCTTAGACCTAAAAAGAGGTCGTTTTGAAAAAGTTCAAAGAGTTCTAAATCATTCCGTTTAGTACTATCAAAAGTATCATAATAGTAGTACTCTGCAATGAGCCCTAAGCTGGTATCGCCGTAAAGCTGGTTGAGAGTGTGTTCTACTCCGAAACCTATGTGCATGTAGTCTGAAATCTCTTTATCACTTAGAACATCCGCATAAACTGCCTCAAATTTGATAAGGGTGGAGCCGAGTACGAGTGTATTGAAGGTCGAAAATTTGTTGACAAGATAGGCATTTTCATGAGTCTGCATAGTTTGAGAATCGGATGACATAGTGGTTGTGTAGTATCGTTGCGAGTCATAACCATTTTCAAATACAATCGCATAATCAAGAGGGTATTCACTATCTGTTGAAGCTGAGTATTTGAAATAAACCGAGGGTCTAAACTCTGACTTTTCAGTGTTAAGGGAGTCTTTGTATATTAGAGGTAATTCCACGTTAGGCATGATGGGTATATTTTTTGGAAAGTAGTAGTAAACATAGGGAAAGGCTGACATAGTCCGTGACTGCTCATAAAACTTTACAATAGCGGAAAATTCGCCATTTTCTGTATAGTGTGTAAAAGTGGCATTCCATGAACCGAGTTTGTCACTCTCAAAAGGGTCATCTCGAAGTTCATCACTATTAAAAGAGTTCGTAATGTTGCGAACCTCTAAAGCACCCCAAAAGCGGATATTTTTACCTATCATAATCTGGTCATCTTCAAAGTCGTAAGTGCCGTAGAGCTCATCAAAACGGAGGTATGTTCTGTCTGTATGGTCTATTTCAGATTGTAAGTCATAATAATCTAACTGTGCTTTGAGTTTACTATGCAGTTTAAATGCATCTTTTTCATAGCCTATTTCGAGTACAGCTGCTGCTGTAATATTAAGAGGGTGTTTGGCTTCTGGACGAAGTGAGTAGTGTTGTGCTGTGAGTTCTACTCGCCCTTGGAGAGTTATATTATCTGTAAAACTACTCTCTTGAGGTTCTTGAACAATAACAGGTGTAAGACTCTTTTTTACTGTTATTTTCTTTTTTGGCTTCTCTTCTATTTTTATGACTTTTGGAACTATTACTTTTAGTTGTGCTTTTTTGAGTGCTTTTTTCTTTTTTTGCAGAGCATCAAATCTATACTTATATGTAGATGTTATGAAGGCTTTCGGGTATTTTTTTAGGAGCTCTTTAGACTCTTTTTTTGCAATAGATTTACTTTTGTAACAGCCACATCGAATCGCCTTAGAGTACTTAAAAGAGAAGTAGCCACAACTCTTAGGATAATCTTGTGCTTTAAAGTCGAAGCTCTGGGATTTAGAGAATCTCTCTATCTGTAAAGAGTAGCAACTCTCTTGCCCTTTAGCAAAGAGAGCCGTTGTAATAAAGGTAAAAATGAGAAGATATCTTATCAAACGAAAAACTCCAGTTAGTATAATATTTTTTTATACTATCATGAAAGTTAATAAAATGTGATAAGTTTGTGATATAAAAGGTATTATTTCTTAGTTATGTTACAATTTTGTAACATAACGCTGAGGGTTATTTACCCTTTTTTAAAATGAGAGTTGTTGATTTGTCAAAGTTGAAATATTTTTTAGCCGCTTTTTGGATTTTGCTTGCAGTTACTTTTTTCACTGAATCTTCGTATGTCAAAAGTGGTGTTAAGTCTCCACGAACAAGGTAACTACCAAAGAGGTTAGCCACAGAAGTTGAACTCTCTAAAGAGTAGATAAAGTCTGCTTTTGTATTGATTTTGACCTTGTCTAGTTCTGCTTTGGTTACTTCTGTTGTTTTCATAAGCTCTATCTCTTTGAGAAGCTCTTTTTCAACATCTTCTGCGTTAACACCAGGGTTACAAGTTGCTAGAAATATGAAAAGACCTGGGTCTACATTTTCCATATTGTAAGCATAGATGGAGTTTACAAGACGTTTTTTCTCTACTAGTTCTTTGTAAAGACGTGAGCTTTTTCCAGAGTATAAAATCTCAGAAATTACACTGAGTGTCACTTGGTCTTTGTGTAAAAAATCGGGTATATGAAAGGTAATAGCGAGCATCTCTACTTCGCTATCTTTGTTTACCATGACTCTTCTTGCACCATTTTGCTCAGGTTCTACAAACTTAAACTCAGGGATTTGAGCAAGGTTTTTGATGTTTTTAAACTCTTTTTTCGCCTTTTTAAAGACCTCTTTAGCATCTACATCGCCTGTTACCATTAAGATGGCGTTAGAGGGCTGGTAGTAAGTTTTGTGGAAATCTCGTATGTCATCTATAGACCACGTTTGAATGTCATTCATAAAGCCAATAGGTGTCCAGTGGTAAGGGTGGTAAACATAAGAGTTGTTAAACATCTCAAAATATAAGTAACCCATAGGCGAGTTCTCTGTTCTCCAGCGTCTCTCTTCAGCGACTACATCACGTTCAGGTTGAAACTCTTTGTCTTTGAGGTTAAGATTTTGCATAAGTTCTGCATAGAGTTCTATGGACTTTCCAAGATTGTCTGTGCTTGATTTTATGTAGTAGTGTGTGTAGTCAAAACTTGTTGAAGCATTGTTTACTCCACCGATACTTTTTACCTCTTTGTCAAACTCTCCAGCATCAAGGTTCTTAGTAGACTTGAAGTTCATGTGCTCAAGCATGTGTGCGATGCCCGTTTTTCCCATAATCTCGTTTCTACTTCCTACTTTGTAGAAGATGTCAGTTGAAACCACGTTAGTAGAGTTATGGAGTGGAATTACAACTATTTGCAGTCCATTTTTGAGAGTTTTTGTTTCATATTTTGGTAGTGAAGATGCCATTAAAGTTCCTAAAATTAGTGTTATTGTTATGAGTAGTTTCATTATTTTCTATCTGCACCGATAGCTTCAGTTATGTTTGAGTAGCCATCTGCTTTTATGAGCTCTATGAGCTTTTTGTTGATGTTCATAATCATATCTGGGCCATGAAAAATAAGACCGCTTAAAATTTGAACTAAAGAAGCACCCGCTTTTATGCGTCGGTATGCCTCCTCTGCTGAATCAATTCCACCAACTGAAATGAGAATAGTTTTTCCGTAGAGTTCTTTTGCAATTGCCTCAAAGAGTAAAAAGCTTTTCTCTTTTAAAACAGCACCGCTGAGTCCACCTATATCTTTAGGATTTTTCACAAGTGAGTAGTCTATGGTTGTGTTTGTTGCGATGATACCATCTGCTCCACACGCAACAGCCATAGTTGTAAGTGCTATAGCATCTTCATGTGTCATGTCTGGTGCAATTTTGAGTAAAATCGGCATTTTTGTTAAAGCTTTTGCCTCTTTAAAAAGGTTGCTTATAAACTCCTCATTTTGCAAGTCACGAAGACCGGGAGTGTTTGGAGAAGAGATGTTTATGACAAAGTAATCTCCTAAACCATCAAACTCTTTTATGAGGTAAGTGTAGTCATTGATAGCTTTGTCTTCAGAAGTAACTTTATTTTTTCCAATGTTTACGCCAATAGGTGTTGTATAAGGAAATCTGTTTTTAAGCCTTGCAACCACGTTAGCCGAACCCTCGTTGTTAAAGCCCATAGCATTTTGAATACTCTCTTCCTCGATGTGACGAAACATTCTAGGTTTTGGGTTTCCCTCTTGTGGGATGGGAGTAACGGTTCCAATTTCTGTATAGCCAAAGCCTAAAACTTCCATACCTCGTATCATAGTGGCATTTTTGTCAAAACCTGCACCTAGACCCACAGGGTTTAAAAACTCACGACCAAAGAGTTCTTGTTTTAAAACATCGTCCGTAATAAAGTGAGATTTTTTAAAAAAGTTAAATGGAGCTTCACAAATGTTAGGAAGTCTGAGTACTGTCTCTGCAACGTGGTGAGCGGTCTCTGGTTGGAGTTTAAAAAGGAGTGGTTTTATCGCTTCATAGTTTATCATAGTCTATCTGTTGCCTTTGAATTTTTATGAATTATACACTCTTAAAG
>Ga0256824_10001078_pt1 | contig 10529 bp, 12 predicted proteins | sample CV67metaG_FD_191570 | JGI IMG/M metagenome (GOLD analysis project Ga0256824, IMG submission 191570) | Hydrothermal vent microbial communities from East Pacific Rise, Pacific Ocean - CV67 | ecosystem: Environmental > Aquatic > Marine > Hydrothermal vents | place: Pacific Ocean: East Pacific Rise...
TTGTTTTTTCATATTTTAATGATAAAATTAAAGTTCAGACATTAGTATTTTCGTTTGCCATTTAGGCAATTTAATTTTTGTCACTCGTTTTATTTTGTTCAATTAAATGTCTATATTTTGGTGGTGGTCCTTTATTGTTAAACATTAAAACTGTAACCAAATCGCCAACTTTACATGTTGGACATTTTTTATGAATAGTTTTAGTAATTACTTCTTCAAGCTGAAGAAAATCTACGCCCATCTGTTTTTGTAAATTAGGTAGTTTCTGCTTTTTCCAAGCTGAACTTAAAATCCCAAAATGTCTAATTTTAGTAAAACCTTTTGGGAGAATATGAAGACTGAATCGCCTAATAAATTCAGTTGTTTTTAAAGTTAACACTATTCTTTTCCCTCCTTTTTTATAATCTTTTAATGAAAAGGTGACTTCTTTTTTGTGTTTATTTATAGCTATAATCCTATGATTACTAATCGCTATTTTATGAGTATATCTACCTAAATATTCAATTATACTTTTGGAATTACAAAAGGGTTGTTTAGCAAAAACAACCCAATTTTTACTAAATACCTGGTCATATATTTTTTGTGGAATAGATAGTTTCTTTTGTCTTAATTCAGCTACAAATTTGGCTCTAAAAACAGGACTCATTGCTTTAACATTGAACAAATATTTACCTTTGTTTTTTGCTTTTTTCCATTTTCCATTTTTTGCAACACCACCACCAGGCACTATGCAATGCAAATGAGGATGCAGACTTAAATTTTGCCCCCAAGTATGTAAAACACCAATCATACCCATATCTGCACCAAGGTGTTTAGGGTTTTGCGAAAATTGCTTTAAGGTAGCCCAAGCCACCTTAAATAAGGTAGAATATATTTCTTTCGGATATTTTAAACAATAAGGATTTAATTCATGCGGTATTGTAAATACTAAATGAAAGTATGTCGTTGGTAGTAATTCTTTTGTTCTTGCCTCTATCCACGCTTGAATTTTATGTCCTTGACAAGTTGGGCAATGCCTATTACGACAACTATTATAGCTTATATGTAAGGTTTTACAACATGTACATTTGTCAATATGACCACCCATTTCAGCTGTTCTGCATCTACGAACTGCTTCTAAAGTTCTATATTTCCAACGATTTGGTACTAATACCTCTAATTGATTCCTTTCTAAATTTAAAACATCTGCTACCTTTAGCTTAGGTAACATCTTTTTGAGAATATAAGGTATCTAAAGGACTAAAAGCTTCACTAAAAACAACTTTAGAAATATGTAAGTACATTAAAGTTGTCTCTATTCTAGCATGACCTAATAGGTCTTTAATGCGTAATATATTTACACCATCCTCTAATAAATGAGTAGCATAAGTATGACGTAAGGTATGCGCTGTTATTTTTTTATTTGTACCTATCGCTTTTTTATTCTCTTTAACAATCCAACCCACTCCATTGGTTGTCATTCCTTGCCTAAATCCATTTTTTGTAATTTGACTATTAAACAAAAATACTTCAGGATTTTCTGTTTTAAGATACAGTTTTAATCCTCTGGCTAAATGATCGCTCAAAGGAACAAATCTGTCGAACTTACCTTTTTGTTTTTTTATAAAAACAGTCTTTCTTTCAAAATCAATATCTTGTAATCTCAAACCACATAATTCATAATTTCTTAAACCACAACCATAAATAGTAGCTAAAATTAATTTGTGTTTTAAGTATTTTGGTGCTTTTAATAAAGCTCTAACTTCTGATTTATTTAGTACAATTGGTAAATCTCTTTGTGATTCAATTTGTGGTAAACAAACTCTGATATCTTTTAAACCCAACACTTTGTAAACTGTTCTTAAAGCGTAAATAGTATGTTTAAAAAAGCTTAATGAAGGCGTTTGATGCTGACTTTTACAATAATAAAGATAATCCGTTATTTGTTCTTTATGTAAAAATTCAGGACTAATAGAATAATACAAAGTTAAATGAGCCAGACATCTTAAATAATTGTTTGTTGTACTAGTTGCTCTGCCATTTATTGCATTACTTTTTTTAACTTTTTCGCACAATTGTCCAAACTCAGGGACTAGTTCAATAGCTTGTTCAACTATTGTTTTACTTTTTTTTGAAACATAATTATTATTTTTTATAATGAATAGCTAAAGTTATGTATATTTGGTTTGAACTTCAAAAGCTTCTGACCGAAGGGAGGATTAGTTCAACAAAATCTAAACTTAATAAGGGTTTCTGTGGTGGGTTAAAAGAAAATAGATTTAAAATGTTTTGTCATGTTGAGTGGTTTTTATTTTAAAGCCTTAGCTTTACAATAAAAATTGTATCGAAACATGACAAAAGCATTTTTTAACTGGAGCGGAGGTAAAGATTCATCTTTAGCATTATACCATATTCTAAAAGACAAAAAGTTATCTATTGACTATTTATTAACCAATTTAAGTGCTGAGCACAACCGTATTTCAATGCATGGTGTACCATTTGAATTATTAAAATTACAAGCCGAATCATTGAATATTTCGTTAGAGACAATGAAGATAGTTAAAGATGCCTCAATGGATGATTACAGTAATTTAGTGACTCAAAAAATGAAGTTTTTCACAGATAAACACATCACAAATTGTGTATTTGGAGATATTTTTTTGGAAGATTTAAAAACATATAGAGAAAAGCAATTAGACACTGTAGGTATTAAAGCTCACTTTCCGTTGTGGAAAAGACCAACAGCTGAAATAGTAAAAGAATTTATTGATTTAGGTTTTAAAGCTAAGGTGGTTTCTATTAATGCTAAATTATTAGATAAATCTTTCGCTGGGCGAGAATTAGATCAATCCTTTATTGATGATTTGCCAAAAGAGGTTGATGTTTGTGGTGAAAATGGAGAGTTTCACAGTTTTGTGTATGATGGACCAATATTTAAAAACCTAATTCCTATTCAAGTAAATTCTATTGTGAAAAAAGAATATAAATCAGATGAAAATTCAGAATGGGACAATGCTTTTTGGTATGCTGATTTAATATTAAAAGAAAAAAAGATTGTTTTATAAATAAATGTAATCTACCTTTGTCCCAGAATAAAAAAAACAAAAAATGAACTTTAATCAATTACATCATCATCATATGCATATTTGCCCTCAGGCGAACTGGATATGATATATGTAATAAAATAACAAATATATTTAAGCCCGTCTGAGTAAATCAGACGGGTTTTTTGTTTCAAATAATTCAGGTTTACTCAGATTTTAAATTTTAAAAAATTATGAGTAAATTAAAAATTGCCATTCAAAAAAGTGGTAGACTAAATCAAGAGTCAATACAATTATTAAAAGATTGTGGTATACAATTTGACAATGTAAAAGACCAATTAAAGGTTAGTATTCCTAATTTTCCTTTAGAAATATTATTCTTACGAAATTCTGATATCCCTCAATATCTTGAAGATGGTATTATTGATATTGCTATTGTAGGTGAAAACTTATTAATAGAGAATAGAAAAAAAGTTGAAATTATTGAACGGTTAGGTTTTTCAAAATGTAAAGTATCATTAGCTGTACCTAAAAATGTTAAATACGATTCAGTAAATTACTTTAATGGTAAAAAAATAGCGACATCTTATCCAAATACTTTGAAAATGTATTTAAAACGTAAAGGTGTCGTTGCTGACATACATATAATTTCTGGATCGGTAGAAATTTCAACTAATATTGGTTTAGCAGATGGTATTTGTGATATTGTTAGTTCTGGTAATACATTATTTAAAAATGGACTAAAAGAAACAGATGTTATCTTAAATTCTGAAGCTGTTTTAGTAAAATCTTTACGATTAAACTCAAATCAAGAAGCTATATTAGAACGGTTACTATTTAGGATTAAATCAGTAATTCGTTCAAAAAACTCAAAATATATATTGATGAATGTACCTAATTCTAAAATTAAAAAAGTAGCCGAAATTTTACCTGTCTTAAAGAGTCCAACTATTTTACCATTAGCACTAAATGGCTGGAGTTCATTACATTCAGTTATTGATGAAACTAAATTTTGGGAAGTTATTGATGAACTAAAGATAGCTGGAGCTGAAGACATATTAATCGTACCAATTACTAAAATGGTTTTATAAGATGAAAACATATAATTATCCAAATAAAAATAAATGGACTTTACTTAGTCAACGTCCAATTTTAAATCAAAATGATTTAGAACAAACTGTTAATTCAATATTACAACTTGTAAAAAAAAATAAAGATGAGGCACTCTTAGAGTTAACATTAAAATATGACAATGTAAAATTGAACAATGTTAAAGTTGGACCCTTAGAAATTACAAAAGCAATTTCAATAGTGTCAATGGAATTAAAAACCGCAATTGAACAGGCATATAATAATATTACTCTTTTTCATGAATCACAATTGGAAACTGAATCTAAAGTAATAGAAACAACAACAGGTGTAAAATGTTGGCGTAAAAGTGTAGGTATTGATAAAGTAGGATTATATATCCCTGGAGGTAGTGCACCATTATTTTCTACAATATTAATGCTTGGAATACCTGCCAAAATAGCTGGTTGTAAAGATGTTATTTTGTGCACTCCAGCAAATGAGAATGGAAATATTGACCCTACCATATTATACACAGCAAATTTAGTTGGAATCACATCAATATATAAAGTTGGCGGTGCACAAGCAATTGCGGCAATGGGCTTTGGTACAGAAACAATTCCACAAGTTTATAAAATATTTGGGCCAGGTAATCAATATGTAACAAAGGCTAAAGAATTAATTCAACAAAATGGAATAGCAATTGATATGCCCGCCGGACCAAGTGAAGTATTAATTATTGCTGACCAAAGTGGAAATCCTGAATTTATTGCTGCTGATTTATTATCACAAGCTGAACATGGATCTGATAGTCAGGTTATTTTATTATCAAATTCATTAAAAATTATTGATGACGTTAAATGTGAGTTAATCAAACAATTGGAGAAATTACCAAGAAAAGAAACAGCTTTAGGTGCTTTAAACAATAGTAGGTTAATACTTCTAAAAACAATTTATGACTGCATTGAATTTAGTAATATTTATGCTCCTGAGCATTTAATTATCGCTTCAAATAATGCAGATAAATACGCTTCAAAAATCACTAATGCTGGTTCAGTATTTTTAGGAAATTATAGTTGTGAAAGTGCAGGTGATTATGCTAGTGGCACCAATCACACATTACCAACAAATGGATTTTCTAAAAATTATAGTGGCGTATCTGTAGATAGTTTTGTCAAAAAAATAACCTTTCAAAAGTTATCTGCACAAGGTATTTCAAATATTGGTCAATCCATTGAAATTATGGCAGAAGCTGAAGGCTTGTTTGCACACAAAAATGCAGTTACATTACGTTTAAACTCAATTAGAAATGATTAATATTCAAAACTTAATTAGGGAAAATATACGTCAACTTGAGGCTTATTCAAGTGCACGAGATGAATATAAAGGTGGTGATGGAATACTTTTAGATGCAAACGAAAACCCTTTTGGTGAAGAAAATCGATACCCTGATCCATATCAAAAAGTACTAAAACAAAAAATAAGTGATTTAAAAGAAGTACCTACTCAATCTATCTTTATTGGTAATGGAAGTGATGAAGTTATTGATTTGATATTTAGACTGTTTTGTAAACCCGGAAAAGACAAAGCATTAACATTTTCACCTACTTATGGTATGTATGATGTATCTGCAAATATTAATGATATTGAGCTAATTAAAATTCCATTAGAAACAGACTTTACTATTAATTTACAAAATACATCATCAAAATTAAATGACCCTAACCTTAAATTAATTTTTATTTGTTCACCTAACAATCCAACTGGCAATTCGTTTAACAAAGCATCAATTGAATTTATATTAAATTCATTTAAAGGCATTGTTGTAATTGATGAAGCTTATATTGATTTTAGTGAAAATGAATCTTGGCTTAAAGAATTGAATAATTATTCTAACTTAATTGTGATACAAACTTTTAGTAAAGCATGGGGATTGGCTAATTCTAGAATAGGTATGGCATTTTGTAGTACTGAAATTATTACGTATTTAAACAAAATAAAACCGCCTTACAATATTAGTGGTGCAAATCAGATATCTGCATTAAATTGCATAAATAACAAAATGTTTTACCATTTAAATCTCCTTACAATTAAATGCCAAAAAATAGAAGTTGAAAGCGCATTAAATAAATTGCCATATGTAGAAAAAGTCTATCCTTCTGACACTAATTTTTTGTTGGTAAAAGTGAAAGATGCAACATCAATATATAATCAATTGGTAGAGTCAAAAATAATTATTAGAAACAGGAATTCAATTATTAGAAATTGTATTAGAATAACAATTGGTACGAAAGATCAAAATGAAAAATTAATTAGAACCTTAAAAAAAATAAAGTTATGAATTTAAAAAAAGTATTATTTATTGACCGTGACGGTACTTTAGTCATTGAACCACCTATAGATTTTCAACTTGACTCTTTAGAAAAATTAGAGTTCTATCCAGGAGTATTTCAATGGTTATCAAAAATTGTTATAGAACTAAATTACGAGTTAGTAATGGTCACAAATCAAGACGGTTTAGGTACAGACTCATTCCCTGAAGAAACGTTTTGGCCTGCTCAAAATAAAATATTAAAAGCTTTTAAGAATGAAGGTATTCTATTTTCTGATATCTTGATTGATGACAGCTTCCCTGAAGAAAATTCACCAAATAGAAAACCAAAAACAGGATTACTCAGTAAATATATTTATGGAAATTATGATTTAGAAAAATCGTTCGTTATTGGAGATAGAGAAACTGATATTCAACTCGCTGAAAATTTGAATTGTAAAGGAATTTATATTGGGAAAAAGGTTAATGAATCAGCAGTATTAACCACTGAAAATTGGCAAGAAATCTATTCCTTTTTAAAAGATCAGCCAAGGCAAATTACTGTAAATCGTAAAACAAATGAAACGAATATTGGTATTTATTTAAACTTGGACGGAAGTGGTAAAAGTTCTATTCATACAGGAATTGAGTTTTTTGACCACATGTTAGAACAAATTGCGAAACATGGTAATATAGATCTAACTATTAACGTACAAGGTGACTTAGGAATTGACGAACATCACACAATTGAAGATGTTGCAATAACCTTGGGAGAAGCATTTTATAGAGGATTAGATTCTAAAAAAGGAATAGAACGGTATGGCTTTTTATTACCTATGGACGATTGTTTGTCACAAGTAGCTATAGATTTTGGGGGTAGACCTTGGTTAGTTTGGAATGTGAAATTTAAACGAGAAATGATCGGTAAAATGCCAACTGAAATGTTCATGCACTTTTTTAAATCTTTTTGTGACTCAGCAAAATGTAACCTCAACATCAAATCTGAAGGCAAAAATGAACACCACAAAATAGAGTCCATTTTTAAAGCTTTTGCCAAAGCAATTAAAATGGCAATTACAAAAAACAACAACTTTTCTATTCCGAGTACTAAAGGAACATTATAATATGATAGCGATACTAAAATACAATACTGGTAACAGTACTTCAGTTAAAAATTCAGTGGAAAGATTAGGTTATGAATGTATCATTACCGATAATGAAACAGAATTATTAAAAGCAGACAAAGTGATTTTCCCTGGTGTCGGAGAAGCAAAATCTGCCATGAAGCACTTAATTGACAATGGCTTAGATAAGGTAATCTTGAAAATTAAAAAACCTTTCCTTGGCATATGTTTAGGCATGCAACTCATGTGTGAGTCAACTGAAGAAGGTAATACAAAATGCTTAGGAATATTTAATACAAAGGTTAAATTATTTCCATCAACAAAACCAGTACCCCATGTAGGGTGGAATAATTTTACAACTATAAATGGCTTATTGTTTAAAGATATTGCACTAAATAATGATGTTTATTTTGTACACAGTTATTATGTTGAATTAAACCCTTATAGTATTGCTGAATGTGATTACATATTGCCTTTTTGCGTTGCCATAAACTACAAAAATTATTATGGCACTCAATTTCATCCAGAAAAATCATCAGAAATAGGACAAAGCATACTAAAAAACTTTTTAAAATTATGAGAATTATACCAGCAATTGATATCATAGATGGTAAATGTGTACGTTTATCAAAAGGTGATTACAACACAAAAAAAATATACAACAATAGCCCATTAGAAGTTGCTAAAGAATTTGAAGATAATGGTATTACTTATATACACTTAGTTGATTTGGATGGTGCAAAATCTAACCATATAGTAAACCATAAAACCTTAGAGGATATTGCTACAAAAACAAACTTAAAAATAGATTTTGGTGGTGGTTTGAAAACCAATAAAGATTTAAAAATAGCCTTTGAATCTGGTGCAAATCAGATTACAGGAGGAAGTATTGCTGTAAAAGATCAAGCAATGTTTTTAGAATGGTTGAAAATTTATGGACCTTCAAAAATAATTTTAGGAGCAGATTGTTATAACAGAAAAATTGCAACAGAAGGCTGGTTAAAACCATCCTCAATAGATGTACTTGAGTTTATACAGTTATATGAATCAAAAGGGGTTAAGAATGTAATTTGCACAGACATTTCAAAAGACGGAATGTTACAAGGAACCTCTAATCAATTATACACAGAAATTTTACAAAAAAGCAATATCAATTTAATAGCAAGTGGCGGCGTATCCAATTATAATGATTTACTTGAATTAAAACAAATTGGATGTGAAGCTGCTATTTTAGGAAAAGCAATCTATGAAAATAGAATAACATTAAAACAACTTAGTCAATTATGTTAAAAAAAAGAATAATCCCATGTTTAGATATTAAAGATGGAAGAACAGTAAAAGGGATAAATTTTGTAGGTCTAAAAGATGCTGGTAACCCGATTGAATTAGCTAAACAGTATTCAAAACAAGGGGCTGATGAATTGGTGTTTTTAGATATTACTGCAACTATCGAAAAAAGAGAAACTTTAATTACTTTAGTTACAAAAATAGCCAAAGAAATTAATATTCCGTTTACTGTAGGTGGTGGTATCAATTCAATTACTGATGTTACAAATATAATAAAATCAGGCGCGGATAAAATAGCAATTAATTCATCTGCTGTTAAAACTCCAAAATTAATTACACAAATAGCCACTTCATTTGGTTCTCAATGTGTAGTCGTGGCAATTGACACTAAATTAATAGAGGGAGAATGGAAAGTTTTTATTAATGGTGGTAGGACAAATACAGGTTTAAATACGGTAGAATGGGCTAAAAATGTTGAAAAATTGGGTGCTGGAGAATTACTCTTAACCTCTATGAATAATGATGGTACAAAAAATGGTTTTGCCATTGAAATAACAGAAAAAGTATGTAATAGTGTTAATATACCTGTAATTGCTTCTGGTGGTGCTGGTACTAAAGCTCATTTTAAAACATTATTCAATACTACAAATGCATCAGCAGGTTTAGCTGCAAGTATTTTTCATTTCGGAAAAATACCAATCCCTGAATTAAAAAATTATTTAACACAACAAAATATTGCAATAAGATGAAAATAGATTTCAAAAAAGTAAATGGATTAGTCCCTGTTATTATTCAAGATAATTTGAATTTAAAAGTACTCATGTTAGGTTATATGAATGAAGAGGCTTTAGAAAAAACAAAAAAAGAAGGCGTAGTTACATTTTTTAGCCGAACAAAAAATAGACTATGGACAAAAGGAGAAACATCTGGAAACTTTTTAAATGTAATTGAAATTAAATTAGATTGCGACAATGACACTTTACTAATAAAAGTTAACCCAACTGGAGTAACTTGCCACACTGGAGCTACAACTTGTTTTACAGATGAGACTTCAAAAGGGTTTATATATAAGCTGGAACAAACTATTTCTACTAAAATTGATACAAATGATAAAAACTCTTACACAAATGAATTATATAAAAGAGGCATTAATAAAGTAGCTCAAAAAGTGGGAGAAGAAGCAATAGAATTGGTAATTGAAGCTAAAGATAATGATGCTAATTTATTTAAAAATGAAGCAGCAGACTTACTCTATCACTTTTTAATTTTATTAAAGGCTAAAAAGTTTAAACTAATGGATATTGAAGATATTTTGAAGAGTAGGAATAACTAAATTGGTTTAAGAGCATGCACAGTAAATAAATTTAGTAAAATTTAATGTACTTATTCGTTTGTTTGCCCAAATAAATATTTGGTTTAGCCTAAAAGACCACAGACTTTCCATTTTAGAGAAAACGAGAAGGATCCGATTACTATCGGATAATCGTCACTATAACACAGGTTTAATTGTTCTAAACTTCTCGTTTTTATTACCTTTTGGTACAAATTAGGGAAAGTGGCGGGTAGGCATAATAATAATAATAATTGCGATTTAAAAAAAGTCATCAATACTATCAACCTCAAAATTGGCTAACGAATCAATAATTTTATCTGCTACAATTAATTTAGGGTTACTACCGTTGCATGCTTCAGGCACTGCAATTACTTTCATTTGTG
>Ga0256824_10001079_pt1 | contig 10526 bp, 15 predicted proteins | sample CV67metaG_FD_191570 | JGI IMG/M metagenome (GOLD analysis project Ga0256824, IMG submission 191570) | Hydrothermal vent microbial communities from East Pacific Rise, Pacific Ocean - CV67 | ecosystem: Environmental > Aquatic > Marine > Hydrothermal vents | place: Pacific Ocean: East Pacific Rise...
AAAAATTATCACTTATATCCATGTCATCATCAAATTTATATGACGAAGTAATTACTCTGTATCCACCATAGATAGAAACATCATTAAGGATATCTAAATCAACTTCTGTTCTCATCTCTAAATATTGTTCTCCATCAACAAAAGTTAAAGTTTTTGGAGCATATGAGACTTTGGCAGAGACATTTGTTTTTGGAAAGTATTTTACAAAAGGTAAAACATATATAGCATGAGCATATAAAGGAAGAGCAACGAGGTCTTCTTCAACAATAGAATTAATACCAAATCCAAATAATAAACCATCAACTTCACCATAATTCTGGTAAACACCTAATCCTAATGTTAATAAATCTTTATCAACACCATGTAAATAGCTTAAATTGGCAATATAGGCAGAAGAGGCTGAGACATCCATGTATTTGTTTAGATTTAATGAAGTATCTATTTCTATTTCATCATTATTAACATTTAAACCAATTAAATCTTGAGAGAATAAAGGGATAGATAGTAATGTTAAAAACAATATCTTTTTAAGTTTCACAATATTCTCCTTATTAATTATGATATTAAAGCATAATTTTTAAAAAAAATCTTATCTAATTGTATTATAGTTTAAGAAATTTATAAGAAATATAAGGATATACTACAATATAAAATACTGGAGAAAGATTTGGAAGAGTTTAATGAATATGATTTATATGATAGAGGATGGAAAGACCATACTATACAATCTTTATTAGGAGCACCAGACGAATTTGTAAGTGAACATAATCCATATGAAGAAGAATTTCTGTGGCATAGAAGAAGAGTGATAAAAGCTGAGAAAACAAGAGAGTTTATATTATCTGCTTACAATAGAGAAATCAATAATGTTATTAAACTTTCAGATGTAAAGAAATTAAGCAAGGAACAAGTAAAGAATTTCCATTTAAAAATAACAGATTCTAGAAATCAACAGAAAAAGGAATTAATTGTTGAGTTCTATAAGAAAACAAGAAATGTATATAATAAAATAGAAAAAGAATTGATTTTTTCATTTACATTAAAAGAAATGATAAATGTATTAGAAAACAATAGTTTTAAAGATATGCTTACAGATGACATCTTAATGAAGTTTGAATTAGAAGAAGGGATTAGAAAGCTTGGTAAGATATATGACAAAAGTTATACTGAATTATATAAAGAATTTGAAAAAGAGTCGACTAGAGAAGGTTTAGATAAATTAGAAGAAAAATTAAATAATGAAAGAGCAGAAAAAAATAAGAAATTTAGAGAGATTACAAAAGTAGAAGATATAGAGAATTTCTATAAGGAAGCAAGAAGTATAAAAAGAAATTTCAAAGCATTCTTAGGACCAACAAATTCAGGAAAAACATATAATGCCATTCAAGAGTTAATAGAATCAAAGAATGCGGTATATTTAGCCCCTTTAAGACTATTAGCAAGAGAAGTATATGACTTATTAATTAGTAAAGGATTAAAAGTATCATTAATAACAGGTGAAGAAAAGATAATTGATGAAGAAGCAACACATACATGTTCTACAATTGAGGCATTAAATATTCATAAAGAATATGACTTAGCTGTAATAGATGAAGTTCAATTCTTGAATGATAGACAAAGAGGTTCTTCATGGACAAGAGCTGTATATGGAGTATATGCTAAAAATGTAATATGTTTAGGTTCACAGAATACAGAGAAAGTTCTTCATAAAATATTAAGAAAGACAGATGAAGATATAGAAATAATTCATTTAGAGAGAAAAACTATATTAAGCCCAAGTGAAATTATATATAATGTTGATAGGTTAAAAAAGGGAGATGCAGTAATTGCATTTTCAAGAAATAAGATATATCAATATAAAGAGATTATTGAAGATGAAACAAGTTTAAGTGTAGGTGTAGTCTACGGAATGATGCCACCTGAAATCAGAATAAAGACAGCTCAAAGATTTAATAATGGGGAAATAGATATTATTATTGCTACTGATGCGATAGGAATAGGTCTAAATTTAGAGATTCAAAGAATTGTATTTACAGATTTAGATAAATATAATGGCTTCGAGTTTGCGAACATAACAACAGATTTATTTAAACAAATAGCAGGAAGAGCAGGAAGATATAAAAAGTATGATGAAGGATTTGTAACTATATGTGAAGATTTAGCTTATAAATATAATGAGAAAGAATGGTCAAAATATACAGATACATTACATCATCAAGAAAAAGACATTGAAAAGATTTATTTTTTCCCAGAATTAGAGCATTTATTAAAGATAGCAGATGAGTTAGAAGAGAAAGAGAATATTCGTAAAATAATTAAAACATATGAAACTCATTTTCAAGATACAACAGGATTATTTATAAAAAACTTTTCATTTATTGAAGAGAATTTAGAAATGATAAATCAAAAGCCTTTATCTTTGGAAACTAAATATAGACTTTTATTTGCTCCAGTATCAAGAAGTAATAAAGATATGTTTAAAACATTATTAAATGTCTTATGTGAAGATAGAGAAATTTCTTTTGATGATTTTGATAATAGAATGAAAAGGGATATAACATATATCGAGGAAATGATTCAAGATATTAATATTTATAGATGGATGCATTTTGCATATCCAGATAATTTTAAAATAGGAAATCTAAATAGTATTTATGAGGACTTATTAAAAGTATTAGATTTAGAGATGGTAAGAAATACAAAAGGGAGAAAGAAATAATGAAAATAGAAATCCAAGTAGAAGATGAACATATATTAGAATTTATAAATAAATTAGAGATAATGGCAAAAGAGAATAATTTTAAAGAAGATGAAATAAAGATTTTTGGGCTTTCTATATCTGAATATAAAAAGCATTGTCTAAAAGAAAAAGAGTAAAGAATACTCTTTTCTTTACATTTTGTATCTTTTCTTTTTAATTTTATTTATCCGTTGTTCCATTTTGTTTATGTCATTAGATAGATTGTGAACATATTGATTACATAATGTAAGATCATCTTTATCAGCTGCATCTAAAACACAATTTTCAATTTGATTTAATTTTTTAACATATCTAATTTTAACTTTATTAAGTTTTTTATGTTTTGTTTTTTTATCTACATTTAAAAGAGTAGCTTTATTTACCTTAACAACATTGTCTTTTTTAACAATTGTTTCCTTAGTGTCTTTTTCAATATTTGGAGTAGCATTTAAAAGAACTGTAAATCCAGCAATACTTATAAATAATAATATTTTTTTAGTTTTTTTCATTTTATTTCCTCGTTTTATGATAATGATATTTTATCAAAGAAATATAAATGAAAGTTAAATAGTCATTTAGAGTTAATTATTTTTTCAAAAGGGTCTTCAGAAATAATATCATATTCAACTAAATATTTAGGAGTTAATAAGGCTATTAATAGAAATGATGTAATAAAAATAAATTGAGAAAGATATTTATTCTTTACAATAAAAATGATAAATAAGTTCAATACAACAATACCAGAGAATAAATAGATAAGAAACATTATATTAAGTCTCCTATTCTTTGAGGAACAAAATCTAAATCTTCACAAGATACATTAATATGATTCTCTACTTCTTTTGAATTAGAATGGACATGACCATGAATCAATAGATCACAACCAAAATCATCATAAAAAGATTTTAATTTCTTAATTCTATTAACCATTTTTTCTTTTCTCATATCATATTCATCATTATAATTCAAAGGATAGTGTGTAAACATAATTAATTTACCATCTATTTCTTTAATAATCCCAGAATAATATTTATCTTCAGAAGAGTTAACTAATACTTCATCATTAAACTGAATATGTAATCCCTTTACACCCTCAAAAGAAGTAGATAATCTTGGTTTGTCATGATTACCAAAGATAAATATTTTATGCCCATTTAATTTTTCCATATATTCTGCAGGATTACCAAAAGTGAAATCTCCAAGATATAAAACAGTATCGTCTTTACCAACTACTTTATTCCATTGATCAATCATCATTTTTTCAGTATCATTAAATCCTAATTCCTTGGCTCTTTTTTCACGCATAGGTTCAAATTTATTTATATTCTTATGTCCAAAGTGATGGTCTGAGATAACAAATGTATCTTTATTTATTTTATTTAATATATTATTCATAATGTATTATACTATATATTATATTAAGAGAAGCTTAATGGCTGAATATACTGAATAAAATCTGATCGATACATATAAAAGAAGATGATAAATGCTGAAACTAAGATAGTTGCGGTAATCTTATCAAGAAGACTTAAAACTTTATTTTTAAAAATATAAAAAGTTGTATTATTAAAATCAGATTGTTTTTCATTAGAGAAATTACGTCCAGTAAGTAATAAAGGAAACTTTAAAAGCATTAATGTTTCATCAGTAGGAAACTCAGTTGAATAAATCACAAATTTTTTATTATTTACATACTTAAAGAAATCACTTGGTAAATTAACAAAGAAGACTTTTTTAGATTTTATCATTTTCAATTTTTTAATAATTTCTTTTCTTGATAATGATAAATAAATAGGTGTGCCATCAAAAAGTTTAGGAGAATTTATTTCTAAAACAAATTCTATGACTTCATAATCTCCTAAGATATCATCTAATATAATTGTTTTGGCATTTTCAGAAAAAACAGACTCATAGAAATAATAATTATCTCTATGATTAAATTTAAACTTATTAGAAATTTTAGTGTACAAAAACTGTTGCCTCTCTTGCTGGACCTGTAGATATAAATGTTAAATGAACATCTAATTCTTTTTCAATATATTTAAAAATAGTGTTTAACTCATCAGGACTGCTATTTAAAGGCTTATTAAATGTATCTGAATGCCAACCATTGAATGAGACATAATTAGGCTTATATTTTGAGATATCAAAAGGAATATATTTAATATTATTTTGAGTATTTATTTCATTATATGAATTACATAATTGAATTTCTTCAAAATCATCCATGACATCAGATTTCATCATACATAGATCAGTAATTCCGTTTAATCCAATTGCATATTTTAATTGAACTAAATCTATCCAACCACATCTTCTAATTCTTCCTGTAGATACACCAATCTCTTTACCAATTTTTTGAACTGTTTTTGCTGTGTCTTCTCCCATTTCTGTAATAAATGGACCATTCCCAACTCGTGTAGTATAAAATTTAGTAACTCCATAAACTTTATTAATATATTTATAATTAAGTCCTGTTCCAGTAAGTAAAGAAGATACGATAGTGTTAGAACTTGTCACATAAGGATATGTTCCATATAAATTATCTAGCATTGTAGCTTGAGCACCTTCAACTAAAATATTTTTAGCATCATATACAATAGGAGATATATTTTTAATATACTTACCAATAAGTTTTTTGTATAAAGTCAATTCAATAATTAAAGATTCTTTTTCTTCAGTCTCTAGGAAATCGAATCTTTTAAGAGTTTTTTCTATATCTAATAGGTCTCCAGCGAATACGGCAGTTCTATTTTTTAAAGCAGCATATGCTGGACCAATACCTTTCAAAGTTGTTCCAACAGAGTTATGGGCTTTTTTATCTTCAAGTTTTTTATCTTCAATAATATGTTTCTCTAAAATTAAAGGACATCTATCTGAAATAACTAATTCTCCAGATACATAATCTCCTAAGTTATCTAACTCACTTACAATTGCTTTTGGATTTACAACACAACCTGGACCGATTATATTTATACATTCTTGTAATATACCACTTGGTAATGAATGAACAGAAAATGTTTTATCATTAAATGAAATAGAGTGTCCAGCATTATTTCCACCGTTTCCTCTCATAACAACATCATATTTATTTCTACTAATTAAAAGGTCTACAATTTTACCTTTTCCTTCGTCACCCCATTGTAATCCAACAACTAAATCAATTTTTTTCATAATTAACCTTCCTATATTAAAACTAATTATAGCAAAAGATGAACTAAAAAAACAAATTGTGATAAAATACATTTAAAATAAAATAGAAGGATGGTTATAAAATGAAATATTTACTGATAATATTGCTAAATACATTTATATTGAATGCTTATGCATTAACAGGAAATAATCCTGTAGAAAACATGCTAATAATGGTATCACATGAATCACATAACAAAGAGTTTATAAAAGAAGGATATTCTTATACAACAGATTATGTATTAAAAGAGGATTATAAGGCATTGGCTACCGAGAAAATAAAAGGTGAAGAATATGCTTATATGAAAAAGATTTGTAAAAATTATAAAATAAGTAAAGAAATTTGTTTAGCTAAATTTATAGAAGATATTGAAAACAATAAAGATTATATAAAATTTAGAGTTGAAAAATTAGAAATTAATAATAAAACAGAGGATAGAGAATATATAAATCACCTATATAGTAAATATCCTGAATCAAAAGAATATATTAGAGTTAATTTTGATACGAATCATGTAAATATTATTCCTTTTTCAAAGGATGATTTAAAAATTACAGATATTTCTTATGCAAAAGGGATAAAAAGAGAACGGATAAATGAGTTTTTAAATTATTATTTTATATTTGGTGTATTTATATTTTTATTAATGATTGGAAAAGATTTTAAATCTAAAAAAACTAAAGTTGGACCATTAATTTATATTACATTATTAAGTTTTATTTATTTAAACTTGTATTTCCTATAAAAGGAAATCAAGAGAGCATAGAAATTATATTCTGGCTCTTTGATGTTCTCGCTAATTTAATAAATGAACGAATCATATATTCTTTATGATTGTCATTTTTAGCCATTTTTAAAGATTTTTCCATTTTTTTAGGCATATCAAACATTGCTGCATATACACCTCTTTTCATGAACCCATCTTTAATTTTATTATCTCGAATATAATTTCTCATATATCGAAAAGTTTGTTTTCTATTCATTAAATCTCCTTTAGAAATCTACAATCTAAAATAATAATATTCTCATTATCAATAATATCAATAGCCTTATTGTTTGGATTCATATCTAATGAGACATAAACTGTGTCACCAAATGCTTTATGTCCTTTTCTAATAATAAGAGCTTCTTGACCTACAAATTTTGAAACATCATAATTAGGATAGTCTGTCGAATAAAGAGATAAAGATTCTTTAATCTTTACCTTTACACCTTTTTTAACTCTATCTATTCTCATTACCAGCCTTTTCATTTATAATAGCTACTTTTTCATTAAGGACAATATTAATTCGCATAATCGCCTCATTACATTCAACAGTCATATTAGGTCTATTTTCTTGAAGCTCTTTCATCATAACGATAGTATCTAATATATACTTATCAGCAGGTTCATCAGAAATATTATCTAGTCTATCTCCTAATTTACCAAGAAGTTCATTATCAGTAAGAATAAATGACATTTTATGAATTAAATATTCATTTTTACCCATAATTTTTATTTTTGCTTTGTTAGAAGTAAGAGCTAAAACAATATCTGCAATTTCTTTTCCAAATGCAGCAACCAATTCATCGTATGTTGTTTTTGTATCTTCAAGGACATCATGAAGAAATCCTGCGATAATAACAGCTAATGGAGCTCTAAGCTCAGAAAGAATAAATCCAACTCTAATTGGATGAATTACATAATCTAAACCACTTCCTTTTCTTACTTGTCCTGCATGTTTAATAGTGGCAAACTCAATTGCCTTTCTAATTAAATTAATTCTTGTTAACATTTTTAAATTCCTTTTTTTAATTTTTATTTTCTATTTATCTTAATAAATAGAATTATCTTGTTATAATATCGAAATTCAACTTAAAGGAAGATTAATGATAGAAATTACAGATATTATTGGAACAATAGCTTTTTCAGTCTCAGCATTATTTTTATATAAGCAATATAAGTTCGATTTATTGGGATTATTTATCATTGCTATATTAACAGCTTTGGGTGGAGGAGTAATTAGAAGTATCCTTTTAAATGAAACACCTCAAATACTATTAGATAATACATCTATACTAATAGTTATATTCTCTTTATTCATAGGATATATTATAAAGATTAAAAGGAGTTTTGAAGAAAAAACAGCATTTTTATTATTAGATGCAATAGGATTAGTGTCTTTTTCAATTACTGGAGCAACAATGGCAATAGATAATAATTTAGGTTATTTTGGAATAATTCTTATATCTATGATTTCAGCAGTTGGAGGTGGTGTTTTAAGGGATTTACTATTGAATAGGATACCTATGTTATTAACAAGTGGATTTTATGGGACAGTCTCCATTATAATAGGAACTATACTTTATTTTTTCAATGATATAAATATAATATTATTATTTTTAATAGGATTATCTGTTAGATTGTTCGCTATAAAATATAATTGGAAGGTATCATTTAAAAAAGATAAATAAACCTAAAATAATTAAAACAGTAATTGATATTATCGTATGGTAAGGCATAAAAATCTTGGAGAATTCTTCATAATCCTCCTCAATTTCTTTATCAAATTCTTCTTTTTCAGTATCTGTCATATCTTTATATTTTTTCATTTTAATCCATCCTCTATGTATTTACAACTTAAAAAATTTGTTAGAGTAATAACTGAATCATAAAAAGAATTATGAACATTCTGATTACTGGCATTAAAGAATGATTTTGGTGGAGTTACAGTAAATTTTTTATTTATTTTTTTATTCTCAACTATAATTTCTTTACCTTTTAATTTAACTTCCCAATTTAATCTATTTGATATTCCTGAATTTGAAAAATCACAAAGATCGAATTCATTTTTAAAATATTTATTACAAAAGGTATAATTTGTGCAAATTATTTTTCGTGAGTCTATAGATTTACAATTTTTAGCATCATAATTTAAATCAGGGTATTTTAATTTCAATATACATTTAACTTCTGCTACATAGTTATGACAAACTATATAGTCAACAGAATCAACTAAGTCTATAATTTTTTGAGGGTTTAGTTTTTCTTTACCTTTGTTAAAGCTATTTTTAACAGGGTCTTGTCTCTTTGTAGAGAAATTAAAAATAGAGTTAGATAAAGGTAATTTAAATTCTTTAAAAATTCGTTTAATTATTTTATTATTTTCAATAATGAATCCACCCATTTCATAAATATTATATTCTTTTGAAAATTCAAAATCTAAAAATAGAATTTTTTTATCAGTGAAGTCATTGTCATTATAGAAGTATGATACTTTATGAATATTACTCTTGTTTCCAACATAATATTTATAATTACTTAAGTCATAATCTTTTTTAATCTTTTTTAGCATAGAATTGCTGTCCTTGTAGTCTTAGGGGTAGTATATCATAAAAAATTATGAAATAAACCCTTTTTATTAAAATTCTTTTATTTTTTGAATAGTTTTTTAAAAAACTTAAGTAATTTACAATCAAACTTTTTAGTTTTTTCTTCAATTTCTTCAACTATCTTATCAGCTTTGTCACCTAAGTTGTCTGCAATTTCTTGAGTTTTTTCAATAACATCATCAGCAACTTCAGAAAGAGTCTCCTCCATCTCATCAGCTTTTTCTCCTATTTTTACAATTGTAGGATTAGTAGGTACTTCTTCATTATTTGTAGCTTTAAAGATTTTTTGTTCTAATTCATCTGCTTTTTTACCTAAATTATCAGCTATTTCTTGAGTTTTATCTAAAAAACTATCTTCTTTTTTTTGAGCTTTAAGTTCTTTCTTATTTTTTTTTGGCATAATATATTCTCCTTGATTAATAAGGGATTTTATCAAAATTTATTCTTTTTTGATCAAATGTGAGTTTTAGAGGATTTTATCCTATAACAAAACATAGAATTTTTATTCTATAAAATATTTTATAAAAGGTGTTTTAAAACATAAGTAGCTCTTATGTTATTAAAACTAATATGAATTGACAATTAAAGGAAAAATTTATGAATCAATACTTAGAATATAGTCTCGAAAGACTATATACAATGAGAGAAACCATTAAACCACCAGAAAATGGTGCTACCATGGGAGAATTTTCTCAATATCAAGCAGCAGTGTCTCTAATTAAAGAGGCTATTACAATTAAAGAAAAAGGAAAAATGATGAACGAAATTATAGATGCAGAAGTTGAAGTTGAAGTTGAAGTAGAAGTAGCTAAGAAAGCTAAGAAAGCTAAAAAAGCTAAGAAAGTTAAAATAGAAGAAGTTGAAGTTGAAATAGAAGATATTGTATCGTATGACATTGAAGACATTAAAGAGCGTGCAAATGCCATTGGTGGTAAAACATCAGAAATTTCTTCAAACATAGCAGATCAAATTACGGTAGGTAATTTGGATAATAATAAATCTATGAACGCCTTCAAAGATTTGGCACAACAAACAAAAAATTTAAAGCCATCAGGATTTAAATACGGAGCTTTAAAACTAGCTAAGAATATTCCCTTGTTAGGAAATTCATTAACTAAGGCACATGATGCAGTAGTTAATGAATATATGAACTCAGGGACTGTTAATACAATCATCGACAATATGTTCGATGGCATGACAGAAAAAAGCAATGAGCTTAAA
>Ga0256824_10001080_pt1 | contig 10521 bp, 9 predicted proteins | sample CV67metaG_FD_191570 | JGI IMG/M metagenome (GOLD analysis project Ga0256824, IMG submission 191570) | Hydrothermal vent microbial communities from East Pacific Rise, Pacific Ocean - CV67 | ecosystem: Environmental > Aquatic > Marine > Hydrothermal vents | place: Pacific Ocean: East Pacific Rise...
CTCGATAGCTTGATTAATATTTGGCTGAAAATCGCTGTTTATTTTACTTTTTATTCGAATAGTTTTGATTTTTCATCTATAACAGATGAATTAATAGAGTGGTAATATTTATAACTAGTACATTATTAGTTTATTATATGGGTTTAATTCTTTTTCCTTATGTCGAACTGAGGTTTTAAATAATAAGAATCATCTGTATATCTGGGATTTATGAATAGAATAGCTTTAAATTAAATAGTGTTTGTTTTTAGTTAAATGTGTGTTTTACAAAGTTAAATGTATGTTTTACAAAGTTAAGTGTGTTTTAATGTGTAGTGTTATATTTTTTTAATGTATATTTGAAGTATTAAATTAAAAACAAATATAATTAATATGAAGAAAAAATTATTTTCTATTTTAGCTATTGGAGCAATAGCTATTACATCTTGTGAAAAAGAAGTCTTAGACTCAAATCAATTAGGTGAAGCAGTAATAACAGGTAACATTTATGCAAATTTGGATGAAACTAATGATGTAAATAGCGCAGGTCTATTTAGTTTAGGGTCTAATCCTGAAAGTGTGAAAGGAATTACAGTTTCGGTAACAATAGATACTAGAATTTGGGATCAATCTCCGGATAATAATTATGACTATCCAGAAAAAACTTATACAGCAACAACTGATGCAAATGGTAATTACACATTAACTATACCTGCAACTGATAAGCCAAGTAATGTAAATTTAAAATTTGGTAACTTATATACTACTCAAAAGAAATATACAACTGATGGTTCAGATTTAACAGAAGATGTAAAAGTTGGTGGTAATAATGAGTCTGTTGTTATTTTTAGTACAGCAAAAGTAGTTGTTGCTCATGAAGCAAATATGACTACTGTTTATACTGCAACTAACGAATATGGAACAGGTAAAATTAGAGTTAAATTTAGATGTGATGTTGATTATGGTCCAAATTCTACTCAAACGTATGATGATTTAACAGGTTCTTCTTTAATTGGACAAACTGTTGAGTTTACATATACTAACGGTTATTCGCCAGATAATAATTATAATAACAATACTGTGTTTTCTGGTACTATAGTTCTTGATCCAACTAATAATACTCAAGGTTTAGTTGAGGTAGATATTCCTACTCGTCCAACTGGTCAAAATCAAGTTCGTATCATTGGTAATTTTAGTGATTTCCAAGGGACTGTAATAAAAAATGATGGTTCAGGAAATGAGGAAACTCAAAATGCAATTTATAACCTAGGAAATACATATTATAATATGTTTTATTTGTCAGATGGTGGAATTGAAACTTACGGGACAATAACTGTTTATACAACAGAAAACTAGAATTTACATTCAATAATTAAAAATCAAAAGAATACAATATGAAAAAGATATTAAGTATATCTCTTGGATTATTATTGACTGGGGTTACTATTGCACAGAGCAATGACCAAATTCAAAATAAAAAAGGAGAAGACATGTTGCCTGTTAAAGGTGAGTGGGCAGTAGGAGCAGGTTTTAATGTATTAGGTTATGTTGGAAACATGTTTAATGGAAACACTAACAATGGTTATGGAAACAGTACATTCAGAAGCAGTGGCTTAGGTGGTGTAAGTTTATTCGGTAAATACATGGTTTCTGATAATAATGCTATTAGAATTTCTGTAAATAACGCAGGTTATAACTCATCAATAAAGTACAAAGCATATGATGATAAAGGAACTAATCCTGATTCTCTAGTGTTTGATACAAGAATCGTTAGTTCTTCAACTACACGTATTGGTGTAGGGTATGAATTTAGAAGAGGTAAATCTAGGTTGAGAGGTATTTATGGTGGTGACCTTTTAGTAGGTTGGTCTACAGGTACTAACTATGAATATAATTATGGTAATGCCATGACTTATGACAATCAAGCTCCTTATTCAACTGAGTTTTCTGAATTTGGTGGCGTTACAAATCCAAATCAACCATTAGCTGATAGAGTTCTTTCTGTTGATAATTCAAATGTTTTAAGTGTTGGTGCTCGTGCCTTTATTGGTCTTGAGTATTATATAGCTCCAAAAATTTGTATTGGAACTGAATTCGGACTGTCATTTAATTATTCTTATAACGGAGATAGAACTGTTGTAGAAGAGTCGTATGACATATTCAAAGATGCTGAAGTTGGTGGGGTTGTAAATAAAACAACTGTTACTGAATTAGGAAGAAGTTTTTCTTCTGGTATCGATAACGCAAATGGACAAATTTATGCAACTTTCTATTTCTAATAAATTAGAAGTTAAATAATAAATATTAAAGAGCTCTGAGAAATCAGAGCTCTTTTTTTGTGCTCTTTTTTCTGAATTTAATTATATTTGTTTCTGAAAACATTTATCTTTTAAATAGATCTATGTTTTGATTTAAGAGTATAACGATAAAATTATAAAAATGAAGTACTATAATAATATAATGGAAACTGTTGGTAATACACCATTAGTGAAGTTAAATAGTGTTATTAAAGGTTGTAAGGCAACTGTTTTAGCAAAAATTGAAACGGTAAATCCAGGGAATTCTATTAAAGATAGAATGGCAATGAAAATGATTGAGGATGCAGAAGCGCAAGGCTTGATTAAACCAGGAGCAACACTTATTGAAGGTACATCAGGAAATACAGGAATGGGCTTAGCATTAGGATGTATTCTTAAAGGATATAACTTAATTTGCGTATTGTCTGATAAGCAATCAAAAGAAAAAATGGACATTTTAAGAGCAGTTGGAGCTGAAGTCGTAGTATGTCCTACTAATGTAGATCCAGAAGATCCACGTTCTTATTATTCAGTGTCTAAAAGATTAGCTAAAGAAACACCAAATTCATGGTATGTTAATCAATATGATAATCCATCAAATGCATTAGCGCATTATGAACAAACTGGTCCTGAAGTTTGGAAGCAAACCGAAGGTGAAATTACGCACTTATTAGTTGGTGTAGGTACAGGTGGTACAATATCGGGAACTGGTAAATACTTAAAAGAGCAAAACCCTAAAATTAAAAACATAGGAATTGATACATATGGTTCTGTTTTTAAAAAATATCATGAAACTGGTATTTTTGATGAGAATGAAATCTATTCATATATTACTGAAGGTATCGGTGAAGATATTTTACCGAAAAATGTTGACTTTTCAGTAATTGATCATTTTGAAAAAGTAACAGATAAGGATGCAGCTGTTATGACAAGACGGATTGCCCGTGAAGAAGGAATCTTTGTAGGTAACTCTGCAGGCTCAGCAATAGCTGGATTAATGCAAATTAAAGACCAGTTTACTGAAGATGATGTGATTGTTGTAATTTTTCATGATCATGGTAGTAGATATGTAGGTAAAATGTTTAATGATGATTGGATGCGTGAAAGAGGTTTTTTAGATGAAGAACATAAAACAGCAAACGATTTAATAGCAAATCATTTAGATAAAGGATTAATTCAATGTGCATCTGAGGAATTAGTGTCACATGCTATTTCAAAAATGAAAGATTATGGTGTTTCTCAAATCCCTATTACTAAAAATGGTGGGTTTGTCGGTCATGTTGATGATACAAAATTATTTCAGCAATTATTAGATAGCCCAGAATTGTTAGACACACCATTAGAAAACGTAATGCAAAAAGCATTGCCAATTGTAAAAGAAGACACGAAAATTGACGATATCAAAGGTTTGATTAATCATGAAACTCCAGCTGTATTAGTTGAATTAAAAAATGGTAAATTTAATATCATTACTAGATATGATATGATTAATGCTTTATAATATCATAAAGTCAATAGCACTAAAAGATCAACTAAATAATACTATCCGTTTAAGCAATACGCCTAAACGGATAGTGTCTTTAGTGCCTTCTCAAACTGAATTTTTGAATGGAATTGGTTTAAATAAAAAGGTGGTAGGTATTACAAAATTTTGTATTCATCCAAAAGAATGGTTTAAAACAAAAACTAGAGTAGGTGGAACAAAAACGGTGAGCTTTGATAAGATTAAGAAATTGAAGCCTGATTTAATTATAGCCAATAAAGAAGAAAATACACAATCAGAAATTGAAGAACTACAAAAGTTATATACAGTTTACGTAAGTGATATTTATACGTTAGAAGATAGCTATCAAATGATGACAGATATTGGAGTAATGACTGATAAACAATTTGAAACAGAGAAAATTGTTTCAAACATTAAATCAAACTTTAAAGGATTAAAACAAATCAATAAAAGAGTGTTATATCTAATATGGAGAAAACCATATATGCTAGCAGGGCAAAACACATTCATTAACCACCTTTTAAATAAATGTGGTTTAACTAATGGGTTTGAAGAAGAAAACTCAAGGTATAATGAAATTTCTAAAGATCAAATAGCAAAGCTTAACCTTGATTTTATCTTTTTAAGCTCAGAACCTTATCCTTTTAAAGAAAAACATATTACAGAATTACAAAAAATTACAACAGCAAAAGTTGTTTTAGTAGATGGTGAAATGTTTTCGTGGTATGGTAATCGGTTAGAACATTTTAAAAACTATTTTGATACTGAATTAGCTAATCAATTACTATAAGTTTTTTAGCCTTTTAACAGGAATCGCTAGTTTAAATTGAACAGTATGATGATTGATGTCTAAAACTTCATTTTTAGAATTTCTAAAAAAATTATAGCCATAGGTTAATTGCATATGGTAAAATGAGGTTCCAATGAAAGGTCTAAATCCTAATAGATGATCTGTAGTGTTGAAATTGGAATTTATTCCTAAACCAAGTACTATAGGTGAGTAAATTCCTATGTCTAAATCAATCGAATTAATATTCGAGTAAAGGTTTTTTTTGTAAGTTACAGAAGGACCGGACATAACTCCTCTTTTAAATCCATAATTTCCGCCAAAGTTTAATATAAATCCAAATTCTACTTGTTTAGTTTGAAGAAAATCATAACCAATAATAAAACCTAAAAGTGGTGGAGTCACTTTAAAATAAGGATATTTTTGAATGCAATTTATAGTGTCGTTAACTAAATGGTAATGCCATCTGTCAGTATTGTAATGGTAATAGTTTATGGTTGTATCTTTTTCTTGAATAAGATTTGAAAAATGAGTGTTCGGTGTATTATTCCAAAGGGAATCATAATAAATAAAAAATGAACTTGAAGGATAATTTTTGTAATCTTCAGCTGCTTCATAATATATAAGTAATCCGTTTTTATAGATCTTCTTTTCATTTAAAGAACCATTACTATTGTTCCATATAAATGTACCTGATAATAATTTGTTTTGTTGGTTAAAATTAGAATCCAAAAGTACAATTAATGTGTCTTTTCTATGACTATAACGATAGTGTTTATATTTTTTATTACCTAAACTATCGTAGCTGTTATATATAATATATTTGAAGTCTTTCTTTTTTGTCGGAGATAAGTTTTTATCAATTTTAACTTCTCATAAACCTATCTTTTTACCTTCTTCATTTCTAAGGTTAACTTCAGATGGATTCTGAGAAAATGATAAAGTTAAGTTAAATGATAATAATAATAATAGATGTTTCATAGGGGTGTATTTTAAAAATTACTTTCAAAAACTTTCCGCCAACCTTTCCAAATGCAAACTTCTCCAATAGTTTCATTATGCCAGAGTGGGCAAAAAGTACCACCAACATTTTTTACTTCACTTTTAAGGTTTTCAATTATTTTAATGCTTTCATCAATAGATAATCCTAAATATTGATTCAAAGTCCCATCCATATAAGTAATAGGGTGAATCATTAATGTTGTAATTGAATTAGTTGTTAAGTCAAAAAAAGGGTAACTAAAACAAGTGCCAGATCTAAAGCCATAAGCATCCGCAAACCCCATTGAATAATCATCAGTGATTCCAAGTGAATTTAGTAACTGATAAGACTTTGGAATATCTAATTTTAAAAAATGTTGTCTACTTTTAGTATTCTTTGTCTGGCTTATCGTGTCAAGCCTATTTAATTCATTTTTTACTTTTGAAGCATTTAAATAAGAATTGTATGACGGATGAATTCCAATAAAACAAAATTGTTTTAAATGGTTAACTAATAGTTTCAAGTTCTTATGTTTCCAATGAATATTTTTATCAAATTTACCCCAGTCTCCAAGTAAAAAAAAACAAGTCACTGAATGTTTTTGTGATACCTCTTTGATTATGGAATAAGTGTCAAATGGATCTTGTTTTTTACCAAGTCTAACGTTAAACTTATCTTTGATACACTTCCCTTTTGATAAATCTTTAAGGTCACTAGCAATCGATCTCAATATACCTTTATTCTTTATGGCCCATGCACTATCAATATCAAAAGTAATATGAGTATTATAGCTAGCTTGAACTGGAGAATATTCCAAACCTAATAGATTCCATAGTTGTTTCACAATAATATCGGCATTTGGTTTATCAAGTCTGTTGTTAGTGTGTAAAAACGAATGCTTTGAAGAGAACCTTAAGTGCTCGTCTTTATCTTTTAGGATATACTCCTCAAAAGAGGTTAACATATAAAAAATAATTGAAAAAACATCCTCCACTTCATTAATAGACCATACTTCATTTTTATACCTTAATTCAGATAATGAACTGACTTTTTTATTAAATAATAAGCCTTCGTTAGGTATTTTATAGGTGTTTATGATTTTTTCAGAAGAGTAATTAATAACTGTCTCTTGTTTTTTATTTAATTCGAGTTTTGAATTAATAACAGTATAAGCTATGCCTTTTGATTTGAAACAAAAGTCTAAAACAAAATTTAATCGTTCAGATTGTATAGGGGAATAGATATAAATCACAAAGCAAAGATAATTAAGAAATCATATTATTATCAGCAAAGCTATAATAATCGGTATCGGTGATAATAAGGTGATCAAGAATAGTAATGTCAATTAGTTTAGAAAATTCAATTAATTTTTTAGTTAAATTAATATCTGATTGACTTGGCTTTAATGTACCAGAAGGATGATTGTGACAAAGTATTAAGGCAGATGCATTGTTCATTAATGCATTTTTAAAAATAATTTTTCCGTCTACAGTGGTTTGACTAACACCTCCTCTTGAAATTAATATAGATTTTAAAATTCTATTTGCTCTGTTCAATATAATGATGTGAAATTCTTCATAGACTAAATCTTCAAAAATGTGCTTAATAAATTGATAAGCTGTAGAAGAAGATTTAAGCACTGGAAATGAATCAATAGTTGAGTCTTTTCGTCTTCTACCTAACTCAAGTGCAGCAATAATACTGATGGCTTTAGCTTCTCCAATACCTTTGAATTTGGTTAAGTCTGAAAAACTTTTTTTTGCTAAAGTGTTAATGTTATTGTCAGAGTCCTTTAGTATATCTTGGCATAATTGAATAGCAGATTTATCCCTATTACCAGAACCAATTAGTATGGCTAAAATTTCAGCATTTGAAAGAGAGCTTCTTCCATGTTGTAGTAGTTTCTCTCTTGGACGATCATCTAATGCAAGGTCCTTTATCGGAATATAATTTGACATTTATAAAATTATTGAATTCGAAATAGTAGGCAATATATAAAAAAAAGAAAAAAAATCACTTAAAATCCATTTATTTTCGCAATATTTGAAGGAATTATACCCCAAAAGAGTAAAATATGAGAAAAATTAGTTTAATATTTTCGCTGCCACTTTTTCTGATGTCCTGTGGTGGAGACACTATAGATGTAGATTCAAGACCTATTGATGAGGATGAAATCACGAATATTGATGAAGCTTTAATCAATTCAGAAGCAATGAGTACAGCAATTGGAGGGAAAATATTTAGTATTCCTTCACCTGTTCAAATGTCAATGTTATTGAAAGAAGAAATCGGTATGTTTAATAGTGAAATGGTTTCAGACCCTAGTGTCGTTTCAAAGTTCTCAACAACTCATAAAAAAGCTTTAAACATGGGTGTTTATGGTGCCGATTTAGGCTATGCAACTATCTTTGAAAACAATACAATAGCGGTGTCTTATTTATCAGCAGTTGAAAGTTTAGCAACTGATTTAAGTATTTCTGGAGCATTTGATGAAAGTTTAATAAATAGATTTATAAAGAATGGTAATAATCAAGATTCAATGCTTGTTATTATGTCTGATGGATATAGATCTGGTGATATCTTTTTGAAAAATAATAAACAAAATGATGTCGCAACATTAATATTAACAGGGGGGTGGATTGAATCCTTATATTTTGCAACAACATCTTATCCTCATAAAACTAGCCAAGAAATTGCAAATAGAATTGGTGAACAGAAAAGTTCATTGTTAAACATTATTGAGTTATTAGAATTATATAATACGGAAAAATATTATACCCAATTGATTGAAGAATTAAAAGATTTAAAACTAGACTTTGATTTGATTGAATATACTTATGAATATGCTCAGCCTATTACAAATTCAGAAATCGGTCTAACTCAAATAAAAAGTAAAACGTCAGTGGTTATAAAAGATGCAGTTATGGCAGGTATTATTGCTAAGGTTAAACAAATAAGAGAAAATATAATAAGCTAAAAATATAAACAATGAAAAAGATTTTAGGAATTTTATTAGTAAGCTTATTTGTAAATTCATCATTCGCTCAAGAATGTGATTCACTTGTTTCTGTGTGTTATGAATATTTAAAAATTGATAAAAAAAATAATAAATCATTTATCTCAGACGGTCAGGTTTATCAAGCTTTTGTAGATGTTGAACAAACAGCTGAGTTTAAAGTAACTCTTTTTGGAGGTTCTTTTTACAGAATAGCTACTACCGCAGGAAAAAGAGATAATTATGTGATTTTTAACGTATATGATAAAGACAGAAATTTACTTTTTACAAATGAAAACTTTGATAATAAACCATATTGGGATTTTAAAATAGAAAACACTATGGATTGTTTTGTCGAAGCCAGAATCGATATTGATAAAAAAGTGTCTGGTTGTATAGTCGTTTTATTAGGATTTCAAAGATGAATTAAATGAGTGAAAGAATTTTAAAGGCCTTAATGCAGCTTTTTGCAATTATTGCAAGGGTTGATGAGCAAGAGGATGTTGAAGCTCCAATTACAAAAGGGGCAGGTCGTAAAATTGTTGAACAATTACTAAGACAGGAATTAAACTCTGTTGATGTTAAAGAATATCTTAACTTTTTTGATGAATTTTTAATCTCTTATCAAGGGAAATCAAAGAAAAAAGATGGGAAAAGAAAAAGAACATCTGTTCATTCTGTAAAAGTTCTTAGAATTTGTACTCAAATCAATAAGGAGTTAGCTCAAAAGCAAAAAATAATTGTATTATTTAGAATACTTGAGTTTATTAGTGCTAATGACGTAGTCCATTTACAAGAATTAGAGTTTGCCGAAACAGTAGCTGATACCTTTAATATTTCGTTGAAAGAATATATGGAAGTACAGTCGTTTGTTCAAGATGATCTTACTGTTGTAAATGATTCTGAAAACCTATTGTATATCAATAATCAAGAAGAATCTAAAAACACCAAATCTAAACATATTTTCTCATCCAGTTTAAACGGAGAAATAAGAGTAATAAATATTAAAAGTGTAAATGTATACTTTGTAAAATATTTAGGGAAATCAGAATTAAACCTAAACGGACAAAGTATTGTACCAGGAAGGCATATAATATTAAATAGTGGAAGTTCAATTAGGTCTTCTAAAGTAAAACCAATCTACTATAGTGATATTATTGGTAAATATTTATCTGATGAAACAAAAGCTAAAGTCGTTTTTAAAACGGATAAAGTTGAATATGAATTTAAAGGTGGTAAATTAGGGCTTCATGAATTTAATTTTTGCGAAGAATCAGGAAAACTATTAGGAATAATGGGAGGTTCTGGTGCTGGTAAATCTACACTTTTAAATATATTAAATGGTAACTATACTCCTTCAAGAGGTAGCGTTACAATTAATAATATTGATATTCATCATCAAAAAGATGAAATTGAAGGTATTATAGGATATGTTTCTCAAGATGATTTATTAATTGAAGAATTAACTGTTTATCAAAATTTATATTTCAACGCAAAACTTTGCTTTGGAAATTTATCCGATAAGCAAATTGCTAAAAGAGTGTTATCTACACTCGAATCTCTAGGATTATATGAAACTAAAGATTTAAAAGTGGGAAGCCCATTAGAAAAAACAATATCTGGGGGGCAACGGAAAAGATTAAATATAGCACTTGAATTAATTCGAGAGCCTGCAGTTTTATTTGTTGATGAACCAACATCAGGTTTGTCTTCTCGTGATTCTGAAAACATAATGGATTTACTCAAAGAGTTAGCACTTAAAGGTAAATTGATTTTTGTTGTAATTCATCAGCCTTCTTCTGATATATTTAAAATGTTTGACAAATTATTGATTCTTGATCAAGGTGGATATCCAATTTACAACGGAAATCCTGTTGATGCAGTGATTTATTTTAAGCAATTAATGAATCATGTGAATAGTAACGAAAGTGAATGCTTTGAATGTGGGAATGTAAACCCTGAACAGATATTTAATAT
>Ga0256824_10001082_pt1 | contig 10518 bp, 8 predicted proteins | sample CV67metaG_FD_191570 | JGI IMG/M metagenome (GOLD analysis project Ga0256824, IMG submission 191570) | Hydrothermal vent microbial communities from East Pacific Rise, Pacific Ocean - CV67 | ecosystem: Environmental > Aquatic > Marine > Hydrothermal vents | place: Pacific Ocean: East Pacific Rise...
ATTAAGTGCTTCTAGGAGTATTGCTTTTGAGTGTGCCAAACGTTCTTCTCCAATGGTTGGATTTAACGTTCCAACATCTGGGCGTGTAAATACAGAAAGCGGATTGGCTGAAATATTTTGATACTCTGCTGATATACCATTCATCACAGTAGTTCTTGTTTTGACATCATCCAGTGTTACATAATTAAATGCTGTCAAGTACTCCAATTGATACGCAATGTTTAATACAGCAACTCTTAAGAGTTTGGCTTGATTATTAGTAATATTTGCATCTTTATAGCTAAAGTTGTAGCTCTCATCTGCAAAGTTTATTCCCAATGTTTTGTTAACATCTTCTAGTTTTAAAACAATCTCATGAACAAGCTCCATAGAAGTTTCTGATAAATCTGTAATGCTTGATAACAGTGCTAATTCTAGCTTATCTGTGCCTTGTAAGAGGGTTGATAAATTATCATTTACATCAATACTTGAACCATCTAATTCAACATCAATTAGTTTTTCAATGGTTGGACTGTTGGTTACTTCAGCCAATGAAAAAAGAGCTTTTCCTACTTGTGCATCTTTATCGTCTTTGTCTGCATTTGCTAAGGTACTTTTTATTGTTGTTAAGTTTTTACTGATGTCATCGGTTTCAAAGTTTGTATTTTCTAAAGTTTCTATTGCTGTAGTAAGCTCTGTTTCTGTTCTATTAAAAGGAGTAGGCTCTTCACTAACTTTTTGAATTAAGTAGTTACTTAAAATAATGTTCTGTTCTCCTTCTGTTAGCTTTACATAATCACTTGGAAGAGCTTTTCCTATTTTTGCATCGGTTAAGCCTTTAAACACAGTAACAACATCAAAACTCTCTGCATAAAGATCAATTTCCACTTTTTTAGTATCCATCTCTTTAAATGGTTGATAGAGTTGTTTTCCTAAAACATCAAAGGTGTAATCTTTATTAAGTTTTATACTATGTGTAGTTTTCTTCTCTTTAAGTGTAATGGCATAAGGGGCTGTTGTACTGTTTGTATCAAAATAGAATACATCTTTAATAATTTTTCCACTATAAACTTTAGTTGAAGTTTTTTTCCATTGGGTACCTTCTAATACGTAGTAGCTTTCTGTTGCTGTACTATCAGTGATAAGCATCTTTTTATAAGATTTTTTTAAAGGAGAACCATTATATTGTAAGGCATATAAAGATTTTCCATTAATTCTAGCCAATGGTTTTTCATTCTCTATATTCAACAACTGTTGAGATAAAATAGCATCTTTTTTAATGGCATCACCCTGTTTCTCTAATTCATCTTTTTCAATTTTACCATCAATCTCTAACTTTACAATATCATCTTTATTATTTGTGATAACAAGGTTGTCTAGGATAAAACTATAGGTATTTGCTTGTAGAGAAATTTTTGCATTTCCATCAATAATGGCTTTAATGGCAGCTGATGCTTTTAAAAGTACTTTTTGTTGAAAAATTTCAATTTTATTTTTATTCTCTTCTAATTTTTCAGGCTTTTTTGTAAAATCTTTATCATTTTTATCCAAAATAGCAACTTGAGCTGTTGTTACATTTGAGATAACAAGGTCAATGGCATCAGCTATAGAAATACGTTTTTTAGCAACTTCTCTAAGACGTTGGGTTGTCACTGCTGATTTTAAAAGAATTTTATCTCCATTACTATCAATTGCTGTACCTGTAAAGAGAAGAACTTTATCTGTCTCTAAAATGCTTTTATCAATAGAAATTTTCCAGCGACCTTGTGCTGTACTTTTAGCTTTTCCGACTTCAGTTGTTCCATCTAAAATAGTAATAACTGCATCTTTAATGATTCCATCATAGATAAAACCAGTAATAAAGACCTTACTGTCATCATTATCTGAATATTCGCTTGAAAGTGCATTTAAAATATTATTCTCTTTCATAAAGCTTTGTGATTCATCAATAAAACCACTAATAAAAATATTACCATATGCTTTTTTTAAGGCTTCATTATTTTTTAGTTTTGTCAACGATTGTGTTAAAATATCTTCAAGTTTTGTAGCACTACTTGCAGAAATCTCTTTTCTTAACTCTTGCATTAAAAGAAGTTGGTCTGTAATACCTGAGCTTTGTGCAATAATCAATAGAGTATTGAGTTTTTGAAACAGTTGAGGGTTTGTTTGACTAATATTTTTATTGAAATCTTTTACTTTGATTCCCAATTTGTTTGCAAGATTTTGAAGTTCAGTTTTATCTTTAATATTTGCAACCAAAGTACTAAGTGGTGTAACTGCAATATCAGATAAATTAACATCAAAAAGTTTTGAATCTAAATTGAGTAGAAGAGGTAAGCCCATGGCGACTTCATTATTATCATGTTTTCCATCTCCATTGGTATCAACAAAACCCCCTTTTGCTGAAATATATTTTGGAGGCGTACTACACTCTAAAGTATATTTTCCTTTTCCTAAACTTTTACTGTTTTTACAGTTGACTGCTTCAACGGTAGCATCTTCAACTGCATCATCTATAACATTAATATTATAAGTTTTGAATGTTTCTGTTGGTGGTGGAGTTGGAGTATCTTTCGAGTCACTACCTCCTCCACAGCCTGTAGAGAGAATGGCTATAAAAGCAATAGACGATAGCTTTAAGATTTTTGTTTTCATTGAATATCTCCTTGATTAAATATATTATCTATTATAGAGCGATATTTCTTTGAAAATTATAAGTTATATTTAAAAAAAATAAATAATTTTACAAATAAAATATTTTTTAATATAAAAAAATATTTATATACATAAACTTGATATATATTAAAGCTTTACCAAATTATAATATTTTCAGTTGTTTTTTATTAGCACTCAGGAATACCCTCTTCATCATTGGATATTTCATAGAAAAATTTATATAAATCAACCGTCCACCGATCTTTATAATAGAGTTTAACATTTGGACATGTTTTAAAAAGGGTCTCTTTAAATTTATGTTCTTCTGCTAACTCTTCCCACTCTTCTTGAGTGTACTTACCTGCAAATTTATAACCTGTCATCCCACAATCATCTTTTAAAACATACTTGAAAATATTTCTACCTTTAGTAGAGTCTCCTTGTTCTGTACTTATGCTCTTAGATAACTGAGTTGTATTGGTTTCTAATGTAGAAATATTATCTGCTTGAATGGTTGGAGCAGGTAAAAGTGGAGTAGTTATTTCTAAAATTTTAGTTTTTTTCTCCACAACATCATTGTTTGTTTGCTCTGTTGTAATAAGTGTTGGTGTTATTGTCTCTATGGCTGCGATAGGCATTGTCTCTGTCTCTATCATTTCTATTTCTGTCTCCATAATTGTTGCTGGTTGAGAGATAATTTCCTCTATGGTTGTAGAATCCTCTATCACTTCATCCATCTCTATTTGTATTGTTTGAGTAGCATCAATAGCCGTGTCAATAATTTCATTTGTATGGGTTGCCTCTATGGCATAAATAGAGCTTGAAAAAAGGGCAGAGAGAAGAAAAAGTTTAATAGTTTTAAACATGATAGAATCCTTAAGTTGGTTGTCTTATATGCTATAATATCTTAAAAAAGAGAAGAGATGCAAGAAAAAATTATTAATCATTTTATAAGTTTAACAAAAGTTCCTCACTGTAGCCAAAACACTGAAGTTATGTTTCAGTTTTTAACAAAATTTGCAAAAAATCATGGATATACTGTTAAAAGTGATGAAAAAAAGAACATATTAATTTCAAAAGGTAAAGCAAAATTAGCCCTTCAAGCACACTATGATATGGTTTGTATGGGAAATGCTCCAAAGATAGAAACGTATATAGAAGAGGGGTGGCTTTATGCAAGAGAATCATCTTTAGGTGCAGATAATGGCATAGCGATTGCAATGATGATGAGCCTTATGGAAGAAGGGATTGAGCTAGAGTTTGTTTTAACAGCAGATGAAGAGGTCGGTCTGGTTGGTGCTGGAGCAATAGAGTTGGAATTGACTTCAAAATATATGCTAAATATTGATTTTGAAGATGAAGGAATTGTCTGTATAGGTTGTGCTGGTGGGGCTGATTTATTGGCTAGAAAATCTTTTGATGAGGTTAACTCTTATGAATACAGTTATGAAGTCTCTGTTTTAGGGTTAGATGGTGGACACTCTGGAGTGGATATAGATAAAAATATCCCCTCAGCTATTAAAGTTTTAGCCAACTATTTGTCAGATAAAGAGGTTCTTATTGCCTCTTGTCACGGTGGAGAACGTAGAAATTCTATATCAGCTAATGTCACTATGAAGCTCTCCTCTAAAAAACCCTTGGTTGGGAATCATTGGGTTGATGTCCAAGCTTTAGATGAGAGTTTAAAAGTCTATAATAGTAGTGATTTTTTAAATCTATTAATAGATTTTAAACAGGGTATTCATGATTTTAATGATGAGTTCAATTTAGCTGATACCAGTGTAAATTTAGCCATTATAAACTTTAAAAATGGAGAGGCAAAGATAGAGTGTAGTAGTAGAGGCATGAATGATGATGGGTTACATAAAATTAATGAAACCACACGAAAACTATTTGAAAAGTATGGTTTTGAAAACAGTATGGAGTATAAATATCCTGCATGGAAACCTGAAGTTAATGAATTTACGGCTTCTGTAAACGATGCAATGGTTAATGTTTTTGGAGAGAGTAAATATGAAGCGATTCATGCTGGTTTAGAGTGTGGGGTTCTTTTAGAGCGTTATCCCACTATGAAATTTGCATCTATAGGTCCTACCATTATTTATCCTCATTCTACCCGTGAAGGGGTAAAACTTGATTCTGTTGGAAAGATTTTCAAGGTTGTAGAAGAGGTTATTTCTACACTTTAAATGTTTCAGAAGTACGACAGTAATTACTCATAAAACAGCCTTCGCACTCAGGTTTTACTGCTTTGCATTGATACCGTCCAAAGAGTACCATTGCTTGATGTAAAAGATGTAAGTCTGTTTTAAATTTTTTACTTAAGGTCTCTTCGGTCTTAGTCGCAGTAGAGTCATTACTGAGACCCAAACGATGAGCAACTCTAAAAACATGAGTGTCTACGGCCATAAGGTTTGCACCTGTATATTCTATCATAACCACATTGGCTGTTTTTTGTCCAACTCCTGCCAATTTTATAAGTTCTTTTTGTTTAAGTGGAATTTCTCCATTAAAATGTTCAATAACATATTGAGCCATTTTAATTAAATTTTTTGCTTTATTATTGAAAAAGGAACAGCTATTTAAATAAGATTTAACATCATCTAAATCAGCATTTGCAAGTTCTATGGGGCTAGGGTAGGCTTTAAAAAGAGCAGGGCTAATAATATTTACTCTTTTGTCTGTACATTGTGCAGAGAGCATGACCGAGATAAGTAGTTCATATAAGTTATTGTAGTTGAGTTCTGTTACTGAGTTGGGGTAGTGTTCTAAAAATAGAGTTTTAATTGATTCTATCTCATTTTTTGTTGCAGGTTTTATTTTTTTATTTGCCATAATGTATCAATTCTTTTTGAGTCTATATTATAGATGAACTCTTAACATCAGTTTAAATCATTTAGAAATCATTTACTTTTTTAGGGTATAATGTTGCTATATTAATATATTTATAAATAAGGTAAATAATGAACGTTGTTTTTAAAATTTTTATAATGATCTATACATTAACAGGTGTAACTCTTTTGGCTTCTGATCAAGTTGTAGCTACAGTAAATGGTTCAAATATTACACAAAGTGAACTGAATGAGTATGTTACTTCGAGTATTAGTGGTGCAACTTTTTCTGCCTTAACAGAAGAAGAGAAAAGGGCAGCCATTACGAATATGATTAATAGAAAATTATTTATTGAAGATGCAAAAAAAATTCATGTTGAGAGTAATCCTCAATTTATTTTAGATTTAAAGAAAAAAACTGAAAATTTGATGCTTGATTACTGGATGAAAGAGAAAGCTGAAGAGATTATTATCGATGAGAGAGAAGCAAAAATTTACTATAGAGACAATAGAGTTAGATTCTATCAACCTGCCTCTGTTAAGGTTCGACATATCTTATTAAGTAATGAAGTAGATGCTAACTATATTATAAAAAAACTTTTAAGAAGTCACTCTTTGAAAAAAGACTTTATTCGACTTGCAAAAGAGAAATCAACAGGTCCTAGTGCTATTAATGGTGGAGAATTAGATTGGTTTATTCAAGAGCAGATGGTTCCTGAGTTTTCTGAGGTAGCCTTTAGACTTAAAAAAGGAAGAATTACACAGAATGCTGTGCAGACTCAATTTGGCTATCATATAATTTATTTAGAAGATAAAAGAGAGGCAGGAACGGTTCCTTTTAATATGGTTAAAGAAGTTATTGTAAAAGAGTTACGTCTTTCAAAATTGAAACCAAAATTAGAAAAATTAAGTAAAAAATTGCGAGAAACAGCAAATATTAAATAAAATATAAAAAAATAGTGTAAAATACCAAAAAATTAGTTCAAGGGTCGTAAGAAAATGGGAAAAAAAGTATTAGATAGTTTGCCGTGTGGGATTTTAAGTGGAGATGAAATCCAAAAGGTTTTTGCCATTGCAAAAGAGGAAGGGTTTGCTATTCCTGCTGTTAATGTTGTGGGAACATCTTCTCTTAATGCTGTGTTAGAAGCTGCTAAAAATGTAAATTCACCTGTCATTATTCAGTTTTCAAATGGTGGTGGAGATTTTTATGCAGGTAAAGGAATGTCTGCTGAGAAAAGAGCAGTTTTAGGAACAATATCAGGTGCTCAGCATGTACATACTGTTGCAGAGGCTTATGGTATTCCTGTTATTTTACATACAGACCATGCTGCACGAAAGCTTTTACCGTGGATTGATGCACTTTTAGATGCGAGTGAAAAACACTTCAGAGCTTTTGGAAAGCCTCTTTTCTCTTCACATATGATTGACCTTTCTGAAGAGCCAATTGAAGAGAATATTGCTACTTGTAAAGTTTATTTAGAACGAATGAGTAAAATTGGTATTACTTTAGAGATTGAGCTTGGTGTAACAGGTGGAGAAGAAGATGGTGTGGACAATACAGAGATAGACAATGCACTTCTTTACACACAACCAGAAGAGGTGGCTTATGCTTATGAAGAGTTAATGAAAGTCTCTTCAATGTTTACTATTGCTGCTTCATTTGGAAATGTTCATGGTGTTTATAAACCTGGTAATGTTGTACTTACACCAAGCATCTTAGATAACTCTCAAAAGTATATACAAGAAAAATTTAATACAGCCGAAAAACCTGTAGATTTTGTATTTCATGGAGGTTCAGGTTCTGAACTTTCAGACATTAGAGAGTCGATTGGTTATGGTGTTATTAAGATGAATATTGATACCGATACACAATGGGCATATTGGGATGGTGTGCGTGGATACGTGGCTCAATATCATGCTTATCTCCAAGGTCAAATTGGTAATCCTGAAGGTGAAGATAAACCAAATAAGAAGTATTATGACCCTCGAAAATGGTTACGTGAAGGGGAACTTGCTGTAGTTAAACGTTTGGAACAGGCTTTTTCTGATTTGAACTGTTTGGATAGAAATTAAATTTTTCTCTATTGGTGCGTTGAAAACGCACCCTACTCATGAATTTTATTAACTCTCCTACTCAAAAATTTTTTTTAAATAATCAAACATTTTATCTTAAGCGTGATGATTTACTCTCCAAAGACTTTTCTGGTAATAAAGCACGTAAATTTTACTATTTTTTTAACAATAACTTTCCAAAAGTAAAAAAAATAGTCTCTTATGGCTCTCCTCAATCCAATGCAATGTACTCTCTTTCTGTATTGGCAAAGATGAAAGATTGGAGTTTTGAATATTATGTTGACCATCTTCCCTGTTATTTAGAAGAGAACCCACATGGAAATTATAAATATGCTCTTGAAAATGGAATGAAGATTTTTGTAGGTCGGGGTGTTCCCTCTCCAACAATAAGAGAAGATGAGTTGTTTATAGAAGAGGGTGGAAGAGATTTTTATGCTGAATTTGGATTAAAAATATTAGCAAAAGAGATTTTGGAGTGGAAAGAGGAGCAGGGGATAGATGAGTTAAATATCTTTTTACCTGCTGGAACAGGAACAACAGCACTCTATTTGCAAAAAAACATTAAAGATAATGTTTATACCGTGCCTTGTGTAGGAAATGTAGCCTATTTAAAAGAGCAATTTATGATGTTAGAAAAAGATAAAGCTTTCTATCCAACTATTTTAAAGCCTTCTAAAAAACGACATTTTGGAAAGCTTTACAGAGAGTCTTATAATATTTGGCTAGAATTACAAGAGAAAATAGGCATTGAATTTGATTTGCTTTATGACCCTCATGGATGGCTAACTCTGTTAGAAAACCCACAAATTTTTGATAAACCACTGCTCTATATTCATCAAGGTGGCTTGATTGGTAACGAGAGTATGTTGGAGAGATATAAAAGGAAATATAGTGAAAATATTTAGTACAAAAGATGAAAACTTTCAAAGTGAATTTGATGAGTTGTTAAAACGTGGAGCAATGGATATTGATGGAGTAACTTCTATTGTAAAAGGGCTTCTTGATGAGATTAAAAATGAAGGAAACTCTGCTGTAAAAGAGCATATTTCAAAATTTGATAGATGGACACCTCAAGATGATGAATCTTTAAAAGTAAGTTTGAGTTCTATGGAGGAGGCATATAATAATATTGATATAACTTTAAGAGATGCTTTACATTTGGCATATGATAGAATTGAAAATTATCACCAAAAATTAATGCCAAAATCTTGGTTTGATTTTGAAAAAAATGGTTCTATGTTGGGACAAAAAGTAACAGCTGTAGACTCTGCTGGACTCTATATTCCAGGGGGAAAGGCAGCCTATCCCAGTTCCCTCTTAATGAATGCTATTCCTGCGATTGTAGCAGGAGTGGAAGAGATAGTAGTTTGTACTCCTGCACCCGACAATGAACTCAATGAATTGCTTTTGGCTGCATGTCATTTGTGTAAGGTAACAAAAGTTTTTAAAGTTGGTGGAGCATCAGCAATTGGGGCAATGGCTTATGGAACAGAGAGTATTCCAAAGGTGGATGTTATTACGGGACCGGGTAATATTTTTGTAGCAACTGCTAAAAAACTGGTTTATGGTGAGGTAAATATTGACATGATTGCTGGACCTAGTGAGATTGGTATTTTGGCTGATAGTACGGCTAGAGCAGACTATTTAGCGATAGATTTACTTTCACAGGCAGAACATGATGAGATGGCATCATCTATTTTAATCACAACCGATGCTTCATTAGCACCTAAAGTGGCAACAGAAATAGAGAAGTTCTTGGGTACTTTATCGCGTGAAGAGATTGCTAGAAAATCTATTGAAGATCGTGGTGCAATTATTATTGTTGAGACAATGGATGAAGCAATTGATTTAATGAATCAAATCGCACCAGAACACTTAGAAGTTGTCACCTCTAATCCTATGGATTTATTACCAAAGATTAAACATGCAGGAGCAATCTTTTTAGGAGAGTATACTCCCGAACCTATTGGTGATTACATTGCAGGTCCAAATCATACATTGCCTACAGGTGGAACAGCTAAATTTTATTCTCCATTGAGTGTTGACCACTTTTTAAAGAAGTCTTCGATTATCTCTATGACCAAAGAGGGTTTAAATGAAATAGGAGAAGCTTGTGCGTTAATAGCCAATACAGAGGGCTTAACCGCACATGAAGAGTCAGTTAGAATTAGATTGTCTTGATTTTATATGTGAAGGTTAAGCAGTTCATGTAGGTTGGCTTTAGCCGACCATTAAATTGTAATTTGATTGTAATTTGTAAAGAAGAGATGTGGACAAAAAGTCCACACGATAATATTTAATATTAAAGGTTGTAAAAGTGCTTTAATGCTCTGATAATCATAGCATTTTTAGAGATACTTTCACCTTTTGCATCTTGGTCTACTTGCTCATAAAGGTCAAGAGGTAAAGTGATTGAGAAAATTTTTGTTCTATTCTTTTTCTGTTTTTTAATATCTGAAACAATATCTTTAAGAACATCAATCATCTTATCTGTATCAATTGGTTTTCTAATAAAATTATTAACCCCAATTTTAACTGCTTCTGAAATATTACCCATATCATTACTTGCTGATACAATTACAATAATTTGTTTAGGGTTAATCTCTCTAATCTCTTTTGCCACATCCAAACCACTTTTACCTGGTAAGATAATATCAATAAAGATAATATCTGGACTGTGTTTCTCAAAAAGTTCCATTGCTGAGGTTGCATCTACTGAAGAGTAAACATCTGAAAAGAAATTTTTAAGTGTTGTACACATTAATTCATTTGTTTCTGGCTCATCCTCTAATACTAATGTTGTCAGTTTTTTAGTCTCTTCAACTATTTTCATTAAGTCATTATTCATACTAATTTTTCCTATTCCTTCTTTTTAATATATTGTAACATGTTAACTATTAAGTTAAATTAAAACCTAACGAAAAAAATTATACTTTATTTATACTAATAATACATTAAAATAAATATGTAACATTATATT
>Ga0256824_10001084_pt1 | contig 10512 bp, 14 predicted proteins | sample CV67metaG_FD_191570 | JGI IMG/M metagenome (GOLD analysis project Ga0256824, IMG submission 191570) | Hydrothermal vent microbial communities from East Pacific Rise, Pacific Ocean - CV67 | ecosystem: Environmental > Aquatic > Marine > Hydrothermal vents | place: Pacific Ocean: East Pacific Rise...
AGTATGCTCTTGTTGAGATAATAATTGAGCAGACTTACCAAGATAAAATCACTCGTGAGATACTGCGTTCTAAGCTTTTAGCAACACTAGCCCACACCACTTATAAAGAACCTGAATTCACAGCTCCATTTGTAGAACTTATCATCGGTGTAAATGGTGCTGGAAAAACAACTACTATCTCAAAACTTGCTTATAGATATAAACAAGAGGGTAAAAAAGTCATCTTAGGTGCAGGCGATACTTTTCGTGCAGCAGCTATAGAACAACTCACTCTCTGGTCAAAAAAACTTGATATCCCCATCGTCTCTTCAAAACAAGGGCATGACAGTTCAGCAGTCGCTTATGACACAATAGACTCAGCAAAGAGTAAGGGCATGGATAATGTTATTATCGATACGGCTGGGCGTCTACACACACAAACAAATCTTGCTAATGAGCTTAAAAAGATAAACCGTATCTGCGACAAGGCACATCCAGGTTCTCCACATAGAACTCTTCTAGTTATAGATGGAACGCAAGGAAACTCAGCTATTGCACAAGCCAAAGCCTTTGATGAGATGATAGGTATTGATGGTATCATTATCACAAAGCTTGATGGAACAGCTAAGGGTGGTAGTATCTTCTCTATTGCTTACGCACTTGAACTCCCTATTCTCTTTGTTGGGACAGGAGAACAACCTGAAGATCTTACTCCTTTTGACAAGTATGAGTTTGTTGATGGACTCTTAGATGCTCTTTTCGTAGAAGAAGAGTAAACTTTCCTATAAAATATGACATTTTGTCATATTTTAACCACCCTTCTCTTTTTTCCTTTATAATTACCTCATAATAATACTAAGGCGAAACTATGGCTAAGAAAAAAATTCTCTTTGAGTGTCAACACTGTGGATTAACCACTCCAAAATGGATGGGAAAGTGTACAAACTGTGGAGCTTGGGATAGCTTTGTCGAACTAAACGAGCATCAACAAGAAGTTGTAAAGCAGACAAAGTCTACTACATCAAAGAATGCAAAAGCCATAAGTATTAACAATATAAAAGAAGAAGAAATTTACAGATACTCTTCTTTAGATCCTGAGTTAGACAATGTTTTAGGTGGGGGAATAGTTCCAGGTTCTTTAACCCTTATAGGGGGAAGCCCTGGTGTTGGTAAGTCTACACTACTCCTAAAAGTCGGCTCAAACATAGCAAGTCAAAATAAAAATGTACTCTATGTAACGGGAGAAGAATCAGCAGGACAGATAAAACTCAGAGCAAACAGACTCAACTCAAACCAAGATAAGCTTTTTCTTTTGAGTGAAATAAGACTTGAACAGATTTTAGTAGAACTAGAACATAGAAGCTATGATTTTTTAATTATTGACTCGATTCAAACTATATACTCTGAGGCAATAAGCTCTGCACCAGGTTCTGTCACACAAGTAAGACAGATAACATTTGAGTTGATGCGCATAGCTAAAGAGAGAGATATCGCTATCTTTATCATAGGGCATATCACTAAAGAGGGTTCTATAGCAGGGCCTCGTGTCTTAGAACATATGGTAGATACTGTACTATACTTTGAGGGGGACTCTTCTCAAGAGCTTAGAATACTTAGAGGTTTTAAAAACCGTTTTGGTCCAACAAGCGAGATAGGTGTTTTTGAGATGCGTGCAGAGGGTTTAGTTTCAGCCACAGATGTAGCCTCACGTTTCTTTAATCGAAATTCTAAACAGAGTGGTTCAGCACTCACTGTAATAATGGAGGGAAGTCGTCCTATCATTCTTGAGGTACAAGCACTTGTCTCGGAGAGCCATACACCAAACTCAAAACGCCAAGCCACTGGCTTTGATAACAATAGACTCAATATGCTCCTAGCTTTACTAGAAAGAAAGCTAGAAATTCCTCTCTCTGGATATGATGTTTTCATCAACATAACTGGTGGTATAAAGATTACTGAAACGGCAGCAGACCTAGCCGTTCTCGCCGCTATAATAAGTAGCTTTAGAGATCGTGCAATATCCAAAGAAACCATCTTTATTGGTGAAGTTTCACTTGTTGGAGATGTACGAGAAGTATACGCTCTTGATGTTAGACTCAAAGAGGCAAAAATGCAAAATATTTCAAAGGCACTTATCTCTAAAAAACCCTTAGAAAAAACTACTATTAAAACTTTTATTGTAGATGAAGTCAGTAAACTTTTAGAATGGTATTAAAATTAATCAATTTAAAGTCATTTATTTATATTAAAATTGTATAATTGCACAATAATTTACAAGGACCGCATAAATGATTGATGCTGAATTTAGGAGTGAAGAAAGATTTTCTAGACTTTCACTTGCATATGAGAGTAGTGAAGAGAAAATATCTGTATGTGACTGTGTAGAGATGATTACTGCAAAACATACGATGAAACCTGAAACATATACAACAAAAGTTTCTAACGGTAAAGAAGTTTTAGTTATCGAATATCACGATGATATAACTCGTGAAGCCGGTGATATTTTTGAAACTATCATTAAAGCACTAGATGTAAAAACATTCATCTAGTTTAAAACATGGAGATATTATGAACATAGAAGAGTATGCTCAAGGTAACAAACTTTTTAGAACTTATTTTAAAAAGAACAAAGAGTCCCTTCTTCAACTAGTTAAGAATGGACAGTCTCCAAAAGCACTTTTTATAGGGTGTTCTGATTCGAGAGTTATTCCAGACTTGATGGTTCAATCAAATCCTGGAGATCTTTTCGTCATAAGAAATGTTGGAAACTTTGTACCTCCATATAGACCCGATGAAGATTTTCATGCTACTGCCTCAGGGATTGAGTATGCAACAAGTATACTCAAAGTTAAAGAGATTATTATCTGTGGTCACACTCATTGTGGTGCATGTAATGCTCTATATCAAACAATTGAAGATCCATCACTTGTTCATACTAAAAAATGGTTAGAACTTGGAGAGAGTGCTAAAACATCCGCTATCTTAAGTCTCGGTGCAGATGCTCCTAGAGAAGAGTTACTCCGATTAACAGAAAAACTCTCAGTAATTAAACAGATAGAAAACATACTTACTTATCCAACAGTTAAAAAATACTTTGAGAGTGGTGATTTAAATATACATGGTTGGTACTATGACATTGAAACTGGTAACATTGAGTACTATAATGCTGATACTTATGAATTTCTACCACTCAAAAATCTAGCAGAAGAAGTATAAGTTTTATAAATTTTGCTATACTAACACAATAATAATTTCAAGGAAGAAAAATGGCTGAAGAAGATACAACACAAGAAGCTGCACCAGCAGAGAAAAAATCAGGAAATATGCTGATGATTATAATTATCGCTGTTTTAGTGCTTATTATTGTTATTGGTGGTGTTGTTGCTGTTTTACTAATGGGTGATGATGAAGAACCTGTACAAGAAAAAGCACCACAAAAACAAGAGAGAAGTTCAAGTCACTCTTCAAAAAAGAGCAGTTCAAATACTTATGATGACTCTAGACAGTTAAGTGATATTGGTATTTTATACCCACTTGATACATTTACTGTTAATCTTAAAAGTGATGCAGGACGTCGTTACCTCAAAGTAACTATGAGTCTTGAACTTGAAGGTGAAGAGTTAAGTTTAGAACTTGATGCAAAATCACCTGTTTTAAGAGATAGAGTAATCAGAATCCTTACTTCAAAAACTCTTGAAGAGATTTCATCAAAGAAAGGAAAACATAAAGTTTCTACACAAATTATGGATACTCTTAATGCAATGATTTCTGATGGAAACATCAAAGGTATCTACTTTACAGAATTTGTAATCCAGTAGCTACTTATGATAGGCATAGACCTCATAAAAACTTCTCGTATGGAGCGCTTGATAGAGCGCTTCAACGAAAAAGCACTTCAAAGATTTCTCTGTGAAAGTGAAATCAAACTCATAAAAAATCATCGTACTGCTGCTGGATTTTGGGCTATTAAAGAGGCATTCTCAAAAGCCATTGGTACTGGTATAGGGAGTGAATGTAGCTTTCATGATATTCGTATCTACAAAACGGCTCAGGGTGCTCCAAAGCTCTCTCTATCTAAGATGATAGTTGAGAAGTTTAAGATACAGCAGACAGCTATCTCTATCACTCATGACGGAGAGTATGCTATCGGTGTTGTAACTGTTACTTCTGATCTAGCCACCACCAACAAAATCGAGCAGTTCTAACTTATCCCCATCATTAAGGATTTGCTTATTCCAGTTATCCTGTTTTACAATATCCATATTTATTGCAGCTGCCATAACTTTTTCTTCTAGATCTAAGTTCTGAAGTAACTCTAAAAGTGTTATATTTTCTTTAAAATCTTTTGATTGACCGTTTACAATTATTTTCATTTTATCTCTTTATCTACAATTTGAATTTTATAGCGACATTGTAGCAATTTTTCTTGAATTAATCTAAAATACTTGATATACTAGAGAAATTCAAAGAAAATATAAAGTACCTAAATGATAAATTCAAAAGAACTATTAGAATACACAAGAGAGTTGTCTATTCTTTTTGCAGAAGATCATGATGAACTAAGAAATAATACTAGCCAAATTTTAAAAAACTTTTTTAAAACAGTAGATAGTGTTGAAGATGGGGAAAAAGCTCTTGAAATCTATAAACATAAAAGAGAAATTGGTCAAAAATATGATCTTGTTTTAACAGATATTAAGATGCCAAAAATGGATGGTATTGTTCTCACCAAAAAGATTTACGAAATTGAAGAGACACAAACTGTTATTGTTCTTTCAGCACATGATGAATTTGACTATCTTCTTCCTCTTATAAATCTAGGCATCGAACAGTTTATTAAAAAGCCTATTGATTATCAAGAACTACTGAGTGCCCTCTTACAGATTGCAAAAAAACTTACTAAAAATAATTTAAATCAAAAAGATGTAGAAAAATCCGAAATTTATTTTAATGAGACTTGTAAATATAATCGTAGCAATAACTTTCTTTTTAAAATGGGAGAAAATATTTATTTAACAAAGTATGAGATACTTTTTTTACAGCAGATAACACAACAGGTTGGAAAAATTCACTCAAACGAAGAGATAGTAACAAACTTTATGGAGTTAAACGAAAACATTGATTCTCAAAATATACGTAAACTTGTTTCTAAACTCCGTAAAAAGTTACCTGAAAATACTCTAGAGAGTATTTATGGTGTCGGGTATAGAGTTATACCCTTTTACCATTAAAGTCCTGAAATATACTTCGCAACTGCGTTTATATCATCTTGACTTAAACTTTTTATCTGAGACTTCATAACACCTTTCATTGTACCACCATATGTTCCATCTGTGTAGCCATTAAGAGCATGAACAACTTTATCAGCACTCCAACCCTTAATAATTTTTGATTTTCTTAGCGCTGCTAACTCAGCTGATTTACCATGACAACCTATACACTTTGAAAATATAAGTTTTCCATCAACTTTTGGTTTTTCAACTTTAGCTATAGGTGCAACAGCTTTTTTTGCCATAGGTATTACAACTTCTTGAGCCACTGGTGCAGTAACTATTTTTGCGACTTCTTCAGTAAGATTTTTTGCGACTGGTTCAACTGATTTTTGAACAACTTTTTCTACTTTTTTCTCTACTTTATGCTCTTCAACTTTTGTTTTAACAACATTCTCTATCTCTTCTTTTTGCTCGCTACAACCGAGAACAAACAATGCTAACACTACTGATAATACTACTTTCATACGTTTCCTTTTAAATTTTATTGTTAATTATACACTTTTTTTAATTTTTCTTCACTAATCTCTACTCGTAAAACAAACTTTATACTTATTATCATAAAGTATAAAAAGAGCAGTGGCATCAAAAGTGTCTCAACTACAAAAATAGTTATAAGAGAAACTATCTTTTTGGATGCATCGTTTATGCTCTTTTCTAAATCCTCTAACTGCTTTGAAATATTTAAATTTTGGATTATTTTATTGTACTTTGAACTTACACCGTCAAAGAATCCATCATTTTTATTACTCTCTATAATCATTTCATTTTGTTTGTGTAGTTCTTGGAGTTGTGACTGCGTTTTTTCCACTATTTTACTAGCTTGTTTATACTCATTTTCTAGTGTTGAAGTATATAATAGTGCACTTGAGTAGACAAAAACTAAGGCTCCAAAACGCAGCAGTATAATAAGGACAAAAAACTTGAGTGCATATACTAAAGTATAAGAGTTATGAAACTTATTGAACCATAAAAGAGATAATGAGATAAGAACACTTACACCTAAAACAATCTGTAAAAAAAGTTTTGCACTCAGTACTAAAAGTAGTTTAGCAACACCTAAAGAGACAGAGGCACCAAGCATAACCCAAGAGAACCTCTCGACCATATCATTAAAAGGGTCAAGTACCTCTCCTACACTAAAAACAAGCCCTACCCCAACAGGTGTAAAAGATAGCTCAGTACCTTGAATAAGGGATATCACTGCGTTTAAAGCTTTCGCAAGTCCAAAGGCAATCATAGCTCTGTCCATAGCTTCTTCTTGAAGTTTCATCACTGACTCATCGATGCTAAAACTAAGACTTAAAAGTAAAAACAGTAGTAAAACAACTGACAAAAGTACCTTCATAAAAACCTCACTAATCTTATCTAAAGAGATTTTAGCTATAATCCCACTTATGAAATTTGAACCTTATCCCTTTGAAAAACTAAACAATTTACTAAAAAACATTATACCAGACGAGAACTATAAAGCTTCAGTTCTTACTATTGGTGAGCCTCAGTTTGAAACACCTGCGTTTATTCAGGAATCACTCAAAGAGAACTCTTCACTTCTTAAAAAGTATCCAAAAACTGGTGGAGAAAGAGACCTCCGTGATGCTATGCTTAGTTTCAACAAAAAAAGATTTAACCTTGAGCTAAGTGATGCTCAAATCATCCCTACCTTTGGAACAAGAGAAGTCCTTTTTAACTTTCCACAGTTTTTACTTTTTCAAAAAGAAAATCCTGTTATGGCATATACAAATCCTTTCTATCAGATTTATGAGGGTGCGGCTATCGCTACTCGCTCAAAGATTATTCACCTTAACTTAAATGCACAGAACAACTTCAAACCAGAGATAAATGAAGCTGACTTAGCTGAGTGTGATTTAGTGATACTAAATTTTCCAAATAACCCTACAACTTCAACTCTTAGTTTAGAAGAGTTAGGAGAGTGGGTTTACCTTAGTCTCAAGCACAATTTTGTTCTTTTAAACGATGAGTGCTATAGTGAAATTTATACAGACAAGCCTATACCATCCCTTCTTGAAGCCTCTATTCATGTTGGAAATACAAGTTTTAAAAATGTATTAGTTATCAACTCTATTTCAAAACGTTCATCAGCTCCTGGTCTGCGTTCTGGCTTTATCGCGGGTGATGAGACTATCTTGAGAGAGTATATGAAGTACCGAACTTATGTAGGTTGTGCAAGCCCTCTTCCTCTTCAAAGTGCAGCAGCAGCCGCTTGGAATGATGAGAAACATGTAAGTGACTCACGAGAAATATATAAAAATAATTTTAAAATTGCTCAAGAGATTTTAGGAACAGAGATACCCTCTGCTACTTTTTACTTATGGATAGAAGTGAAAAATGCACTAGAGTTTACAAAAAAACTTTATGAGAAATACAATGTCAAAGTACTCCCTGGAGAGTTCCTAGCAAGACAAAACGCAGCAGGAGAAAACCCTGGTGTAAATTACATCAGAATCGCCCTAGTTGAAGATGAAGAGAAAACAAGAAACGCATTAGAAAGAATCAAGGAGTGTTTAGATGAGTAAAAAAGTAGAAGAGCTAAAAGCAAAAGTATTAGAGGCACAGAGTAACAACGACATCGCATCACTGTATGTCTTAGAACAAGATGCACATGAGGTTTTTGATGAAGAGACAATTCAAGGCTTTTATGCAAACATCCTCGACCTTGCACTAGAACGCTTGACTGAGACACTAGAGTCTCATCGTCAGATGGATATGAATGAGGTTCAAGACTTTGCAACTACGAGAGCACTTTATGAGTATGCAATGGAGCACTACAGTGCAGGACAGGTACAAGATGCCTCTGCTCTTTTTGAAGTTCTAAGTGGTATGACAAATGATAGTAAGTTTTCATGGTCACTTAAACTCCACTGGCTAGCATCTAAAGAAAACATCTCTTTAGACGATTTTATGTCAAACTTAGCAGATATAACTGTTACTCAAGAGAATGGGACTTTTTATATTTCAGGTTTTACAAAAGCGGCACAAAAATTGCTAGATAACGCTCAAGAACAAGGGGCTTAATATGAAAATTCATTTTATCGGAATTGGCGGGATTGGTATTTCAGGACTTGCACAGTATATGCACTTCAAAGGTCATACAGTAAGTGGCTCTGACATTAAAGACACTATCATCACTCAAAAACTTCGTAAAATGGGAATTTCAGTTACAGTTCCACACAGTGCTGAGGCTATTACTAACCAAGATTTAGTAGTTCACTCAGCTATAATATCTCCAAAAAACCCAGAAATCATTGCAGCAAAAGAGAAAGGCATAGAGGTTCTCGCACGTCGTGAAGCTCTACTAAAAATTCTCAACGACCAAAAGGTTTATGCAGTAGCTGGAGCACATGGAAAGAGTACAACAACTGCTATCCTTACTTCTATCATGTGTGGTTCTGCCATTATCGGTGCGGAGTCCAAATCATTTGGTTCAAATGTTAGATACGATGAGACTACAGATGTTATGCTTTTTGAAGCAGATGAGTCTGATGGAAGCTTTGTAAACTCTAACCCACATTGTGCAATAGTCATAAACGCAGAGCCAGAACATATGGAGTACTACGACTACAACCAAGAGCTATTTTACGAGACATACAAGACTTTTATAAACTCTGCTCCATGTAAGGTTTTAAACGCAGAAGATCCTTTTCTCTCTACACTTATAGGTGAAGTAGATGCTCACTGGCTCTACCCATCAAAAGATATAAGTGAAATAGAGTATGTTCTTATAGACAACGAGCCTCACACTAGTTTCAAGTTTCGTGACTTAGGAAGATTTAATGTTTGGGGATTTGGTAAGCATATCGCTCTTGATGCTGCACTTGCTATACTCGCAGCAAACGAATCAATGGACATAGAAACAATTAGAGAAAATCTACTAGACTTCAAGGGAATCAAAAAACGTTTTGATATCGTTGGAGCAGAGAGTGACTCTGTGATTATCGATGATTACGGACACCATCCAACAGAGATAAAAGCAACTTTTGAGTCAGTTAAAGAGTATGCTGCACTTAAGGGATTTGACAAAATCACTGCGATTTGGCAACCACACAAATACTCCCGAACTATAGACAACCTTGATGCTTTTATAAAATGTTTTGAAGGTGCGGAGGAGTTAATCATTCTTCCTGTTTGGGCAGCTGGTGAAGCTCCTCGTGAGATTGATTTTGTTGAGAAGTTCAAAGACTATAACCTAACAATGGCAGATACTATTAAACGTGCAAATAACCACATAACAGTAGTCAAAGATAAAGTAGACTACAAAACACTTGATAAAGGTCTCATCATCGGCTTTGGTGCAGGTGACATAACATACCAGATAAGAGGAACTGCATAGTGGCATATATAGCTGGACTACTCATAGTAGGACTCTTTTTTCTTTCAATAAAATATTTTTTAGAACTTAGTAAAAAGCAAGAAATCATCATAGGTTTAGTAGCCCTAAGTATCATCTTCGGAGCTATTGCATTTAACACATACAACTCTACACAAAGAGAAAAAATGTTAGCTGTTGTAACCAAGTATAAGCAGAACAAAACGGTAATATGTAAGGGTGTAGAAGTAAACGCAAAGAGCTACACACTAAGCATAGGAACATACACATTCATAGGTCGTAAAAACACACCAAACTACGGCGAAATGATTTCAGCTTCTAGCTGTGAATAAAAGGAAAACAATGCAAGACACAAACTATATACAAGAAGATGAAATAGACCTCAGAGAACTTTTTAAGACTCTAATGGACTCAAAGAAATTAATTATGTCAATGACACTATTGATTACATTTTTTGCAGTAGTTTATGTCTATTTTAAAAATCCTACTCCAATTTATAGTGGAAGTATTTTAATAGAAATAGGTAAAGGTATCAGCCCTAATACAGGGACAATACCATTAGATAATCCATATGGTTTAAAATCTATTGTAGAGAAAAAGTTTTCCGTTAGTTCTGCCATCCCAAAAAGTACTAAAAATATTCTTGTAATTAGTTCAAATAACACTGATAAAGAAAAAATCACTTCAATATTAGAAGAAGTAAGTTTATATGTAATTAAGAAACATAAGGAAGAATCAAAATTATTTGATAAATCTATAATGTCCAAACAAATTGGTGATATATCTATATCTGATACACCAGTAAACACTCCAAAGAAAAAACTCATTGTTGTAGTTGCCTTTGTTACTGGTTTTATTCTCTCAATATTTTTAGTATTTTTCCTTGCCTTTATAAGAAATGACGAAAAATAGACC
>Ga0256824_10001085_pt1 | contig 10508 bp, 7 predicted proteins | sample CV67metaG_FD_191570 | JGI IMG/M metagenome (GOLD analysis project Ga0256824, IMG submission 191570) | Hydrothermal vent microbial communities from East Pacific Rise, Pacific Ocean - CV67 | ecosystem: Environmental > Aquatic > Marine > Hydrothermal vents | place: Pacific Ocean: East Pacific Rise...
TCTTTTTTTAGATAATATTCTATTCTTCAAAATGTCGGGAGATGTCAGAGTGGTCGAATGTGCCGGTCTTGAAAACCGGTGAGGGTTATACCTCCGGGGGTTCGAATCCCCCTCTCCCGGCCATAAAATAGGCACTTTAAGCCGTACTGTCAGCTGATTTGTCAGTAAATAACTTTAAATCCCTATTTAACTTCAAATGTTCACCTTTTATGTATTTACTGTAAATATGTCTATTTTTTAAAATTAAGTATGAAGCTAGAAAAATAGGTAGTTAAAATGATTAGTATGGGTATAGTGAGAATGTCTAATAGACCTCACTATCTCACCAATGACATCTTTACATCAGCCGCAGTAGGCTTAATATATCTGAGAGTCGTCTTCACGTCTGAATGTCCTATAAATGCTTGTATAATCTTAGGATTAATTGATCTTGAGCCCATCTCTGTCAGTAGCCCCTGTCTGAAAGAGTGAGAAGTAAATCCTTCACCCAAAACTTTCTTCATATATTTATTTACTAGGTTTATGAGTGAGATATCGTGCATCCTATTTTTGGGATTATTCCAAGATGCTATAACATAGTTGTTTCCATCCTCGGGCAGATCAAAATATTTTTTAACCTCTTTTATTGCCTGGTCACTAAAATAGAGGATTCTTTCATTTTTGGTTTTGTAGGTAACAATAACAGTTTCACCATTTTGAGTAATCTCTTTAATATGTTTGTATTTAACCTGACCCAACTCATTTACTCTTGCACCAGAATAATAGAGTAACCAAAAAATCATCAAAAATCTTTTCCGGTTAAACTCTTTCAATGACTCATCACCTTTTGTGTGACTCATCAATATTTTGTATTCTTTTTCAGTAATCGACTTCTTGATTCTTCTAGTTGCCATTTTGACTCCTAATTACTAGTTAAAATAACTATATGGTATATATTATAATAATTAAACTTATTGATTACTTGTAATTTGTCCTGAACACACGATATGGCTCTAAATATTATAAAATAGTATATTTTATAATATTTAGTAAAAAATATTTTATTATTCTGAACTATTAAATATTCTACTGGATGTATTTACTTATATCTCCCCAGTTTTTAGAATTTTTTAAGTATAATCTTTTAAAAAAGTAGCACGATGTCTTTAAAAACTTCTTTCTCCGGGCATGAAAAATTTGATTGTAAAATGTCTTGGTTACCCTTAGCCTATAAAAATATTGAAGCTATTCATAATGATCCTGAAACAGCTATTGCAATTACAGGTTTAGGTAGTAATAAGATCAAATCTCTAAAACAATGGCTCAATAAACTTACACTACTAGATGATAAGGGGTTCTCTAAAAATGCTGAAGTAGTATTTTCAAATGACCCTTATTTGGAAAAGCCTGAATCACTTTGGATACTGCACACATATATAACACAGAACTTTGAGAAGGCTACTCTCTATTATTTATTTTTCAATACATTTTTTATGACAACTTTCACTAAAGAGTCTCTTCTTGAAAAAACACAAAAGTGGTGTGAACAAAATATTAAAAAAATGTCACCTAATACACTTTTGAGTGACATAACTGTTTTAATTAGCATGTATAGTAGAAACAGTACGAAAAATGAATTTTCTAGTGGTTTATTTAGTGATCTTAATTTATTGCACCGAGTGGAGAAGGAGTATGTGTTTAACGTTAAAAACCCTACTCAGTTATCTGATACTGCCTTCTTGTATATCTTTTTATATTTTATTCGGAATAATGAAGAGATGACTATTTCTGTAAAAGATTTACAGTTTGGGGAAACAAGTTTACAATATTCATTAGGACTGACAGAAGAAAAACTTTTAGAAAAACTAGAGAGGTTAACTGATTTATCAAATGGACAAATAGTTTACCAAGAAGCAGCGGGTATTAAACAAATATATCTCAATATTAGACAAGACTTAGATGAAGCTCTTGCTAATGTGTATAAATAGGAGAAACATTGAAATATTCTGATTTTATTAGCATTAACTCAAGTTTTCAACGTTCTACAAATATTATGTTTGATTCGAATTGTGATTCATACATACTTTCAACTTCATCAATTCAAGCTTTACGTCGAATATTTGTGACGAATACTTCTAACTCTATCGTAATAACAGGTCCTTTTGGATCAGGTAAGTCATCTTTACTTATTTATTTAGAAGCACTCCTTAGTAAAGAGAAGAAGTCTAAAATTTGTATCGACAAATTAGAAGAAAAAGATGCAGAGATATATGATGAGTATCAAAAGTTTGTAGGTAGGAAGAAGAAAGGTTTCTTTAGTGTTAAAGTAGTTGGTGAACATATTTCATTCAAAAAAGCTTTTACATCAACTTTACTTGAGTATAAAGAACTGAATGAAACACATAAGTTTATTCAATCAAATGGAGATGTTTCTTTTACGCTATTGCTGAAGCAACTAAATAAAGAGATAGAAAAGCTTGGTTATACCGGCATCCTCTTTTTAATTGATGAGCTTGGAAAGATTATTGAGTATGCATCAGAGAAATACTTGGATTCGGATATTCATGCACTACAGGATCTTGCAGAGTATGTCAATAAACAGGATCATGCCCGTCTCGTTGTAGCACTACATAAAAGTTTCAAAGATTATGTACAAAATACTTCATATCTTTCATTTACGGAATGGGATAAAATCCAAGGACGCTTTGATAGTATCATTTTTCAAGATGACTTTTATGAGTTAATGCATATTTTTGAAGAAGCCATTAAAGTTGACTCTAATAGTTCTGTGAAAAAAGTGAATGATAAAATAAACTTTATTTTCACAACATACAAAGAATATGTAGTTGATAAGCATATCCCTGTTGACTCATCATCGCTTGAAAAGCTTGCGCCATTACATCCATTTTCTTCACTAGCCTTGTTTCATATATTTTCAAAATATTTTCAAAATCAACGTTCTGTTTTCTCATTTTTGTCAGCGCAAGAACCTTACTCTTTCCAAAGCTTTATAGGTAAAGAAGTAGAAGACGAGGCACTTTATACACTGGATATACTTTTTGACTATATTAACTATCTGTCTAATGCATATGCAGTAAACATGGTCGAGAAGGAGTCATGGAAGCTTGCAAATGAGTACTTGGATAGTGCAAATGTCTTAACTGCAGTTCAGCAACAGATTATTAAATCTATCGCTCTTATCTCTGCCTTTGGACTAGAGCATCTCATTCAATTAGATAAGAAAACTTTAGAACTAGCACTTGTGGATTCTCAAGATGTGCTTGGAGAAATAAAAAAGCTCGAATCAAAAGGTTTAATACTTTATAAGCGAGCGACTAACTCTTTTGCTCTTATCGAAGAAACAACAGTAAATATAGATGAAGAATTAACAAGTATTATAAAAAACCATGTCAAGATCAACTATACTGAAGAGATCAATAAAATTATTGGAAATGATAGGATACTTGCCAAACGCTTTGCAATTGAAACAGGAACAGCTAAGTTTTTTTCAAAAGAGTTTGTTGATGGAAATATAGATAAAATTCAAAATTCAAAATTCAAATTGATATATGTTAGTGCAGAAGTATCTGAAAACGATATTGTTAAAGCTAGCAGTAAAAACAAAAGTAGTGTGTTTATACCACTACCACTGAGTAATCATGTAAAAAGTTTAATTGATCAATCTTTTGCTATTAATATTTTATTAGAGAAAAAAGACATTCTATCAAATCAACGAATTAGTAAGTTACTTTATGGGATGCTCAATGCAAATAAAAATGAGATTGATAAAGTATTAGATATCAAAGAGACTATGTATTTCAAAGGGAAAGTACTTAGATATTCTTCTGAGAAACTTCAGCAAATGATCTCTAGTATCTTGCAGGATACGTATAAACATATGCCAATTATTATCAATGATTTAGTTAATCCTGTACAACGAGAGAGTTCAGTACCTAATGGTATGAAAAAATTGTTTGAACATATGATTAATAATGAGAAAGATGAAAAACTAGGTATAGAGAAGCTACCTGCACATATGGCAATTTATCTTTCTGTAATTAAAAGGTCTGGGCTTCATACCGAAAAATCTGGTAAATGGTCATTTTCTACGCCAAGTGAAAAGAACTTTGCGTTAGCGTGGAAAGAGCTTTCAACGTATACAAAAACCAAAGAGGCCATAACTATCAATAGTATGGTCGAAAAACTGTGCAAAGTACCTTATGGTTTAAATGAAGATGTAGCCAAATTTGTTGTCTTTTTATTTTTAATTATTAATGAGTCTAAGATTCACTTCTTTAGAGAAAACACCTATCAGTTTGATTTTGACATTGATCAAATAATGGATGTCTGGAAAAACACTAAGCTATATACTATTCGTTGGTATGAACTGACTAAAGACGAAGAAGCTATTTTTGCTAAATATATTCAGGTTTTTGATAAACATTTTGAAACAACAGATTACTCAAAGAAGAATATAAAGAATGTATTTCAAAAACTTTATAAAAAATTTAATACTCTTCCTAAATATTGTCACCAAACAAAACTATTATCTGACAATGCAAATACATTACGTTCAGGTATTTTAGCTTCTAAAGAGCCACATATTACATTTTTCGAAGTTTTCCCGAATGCACTTAATTATAAAGATTTGAATGAGACCAATATAGATGAATTTATAGAAGATTTTAAACAAGCATTTAATGAGACTGTATTTTCTTATAAAAAAATAGTTTTAGAGCTTGAACAAGTTATATCAGAAGCTTTTGATTTATCAAGTAAACATTATCCCTTTGAGAATGAACTTGAGGCTATTTTTGAAAAGTATTTGAATGAGCATGATGATAAAGAAGTGAATTCTATATATAGAGTATGTACTACGGCAAATGGCATTGTTTCTTTTCTAAATGGCTTGTCATTGGTGCTTAATCACAAAAAGATAGATGATGCTTTTGATCACGATGTAAAAGATTTCAAGCAAAATATTAATGTATTTTCCAATAGGGTATTATCAAAACTTGATATAGTAGAGTTAATTAATAAACGTCCTGTAGATGTAAAAAAATTAAAGATATCTACCATAGAAGGAGATAGTAATCTTGTTATGACTGTAGATAAAAAGAAATTACCCACATTAAGTCAAAAAGCAGATGAGCTTCTATATACTTTAGAACAAAACCTAACTAAAGATGAAAAACTATATTTAATTACCATGATGGCGGAAAAAACACTAAGGGGAAGTAGTGAGTAAGATTAGACATATATTATCTATATCTGGTGGGAAAGATAGTGCTGCACTTGCTTTTCATCTTAGAGATACACGACCTGAAATAAATTTTGAGTACGTGTTTTTTGATACAGGCGAAGAACTTCCTGAGACTTATGAATATCTTGATAAAATAGAAGGTGCTTTAGGCGTTAACGTTGAATATATCTATCCTAATAAATCTTTTGAAAAACTTCTACAGCAATATAATGGTTATCTTCCTTCCCCTACAGAAAGATGGTGTACACGACACTTAAAACTTGATGCCCTTATAGAGCATGTTAAAGAAGGCATTATCTATAATTATGTAGGTATTCGTGCAGATGAAAATCGTACAGGGCTCATCCCTCATCGTGAAGATTTTGAAACAAAGATGCCTTTTGTGGAAGATGGTATTACGCTAAATGATGTAAAACGAATACTACATGAAAATGGAGTAGGCTTACCAAAGTATTATGATGAAGTATATGATGAAGAGTTTGATATTACCTATAATCGTACGCGCTCAGGGTGTTACTTTTGCTTTTTTATGCGACAGATAGAATGGGTTTGGTTATTAGAAAAACATCCAGAGAAGTATTGGAAAGCACATAGATTTGAAAAAGATGATTTTACCTGGATAAGAGGCATGTCTCTAGAAGAGTTTGCAAAGCCAGCAAATATTACTCGTGTAAAAGAATCATTTAAAAAATATGAAGAGTATAAGAAAAACCATAAAATAAAAAATGGAACCATTATGGAAGAGATGGATTTTTTAAATCGACACGATATCAATCTTGATGATTTTGAAGATGATCAATTTTGCAGTATGTGTGCATTGTAGTTTATAAAGGATATTAAATGAATAGTGACTTTAGTTGGGGGATAACCCCCTTTGAAATATCAGATGTTATTTCATTGATTAATGAAAAAAAGCTTATATTAAGACCAGAATATCAAAGAAGATCAGTATGGTCAAAACCTGCAAAATCTTCTTTGGTTGAAACCGTATTGCAAAATAAACCTGTTCCATTTTTTTTAATACAAGAAAAAGAGAATGGGCTATTAGAAGTAATAGATGGACAGCAACGACTACGTGCCTTATCTGAGTTTTATAATAATACCTTTAAGTTGTCAGGCGTTCATGCTGAAATTAAAGGAAATGCCTATTCAGATTTAGATAATACACTACTTACAGAATATAACTACAAAAGGAAGTTTGATGAGTATAAGCTTTATTTCATTTTAATTAAAGATGCTAATGAAGATGAAATAATAGATATGTACACTCGGGTGAATAAATATACAGTGAATCTAAATAAAATGGAACTAAGGTACGCTTTAAATCATGATACAGATTTTATGCATCTTGTTGAAGACTTGAGTTATGATGATGACATTTTAAACTTTTTTTTAAGATCAAATATATTTACACAAAAGTCTGTAGATAGAATGGGTGATATAGAATTATTTACATTGATACTTGCATTTATTTTAGAGGGGCGTTTAACTAATAAAGATGAAGCTATATCTGAAGCTTTCAATAAATATAATGACATGACCACTTCATTGATAGAGGATACTAAAAAGCACTTTCACGAGACATTGGATTTAATTAAATTGATGTTTATAGGGGATGAATACAAAAACTATTTTGAAGAAGATAGTAGTCAATCAGCAGAATATTATTTAAAAAATATGCGTTTTAGACAAAAAAATGATTTCCTGTCTCTTTTTTATGTTTTGTTTAAGTTAAAGGATATTATTAACTTTGGTGACCTTGAAGCTACAAAAATATCTGAAATAAAGAACTTCTTTATATATATGGACTCTGAAATAGCTCCAAGTTCTGATTTAACAATAATTTCTGAATATGGTGTTAAGTGTGTTTCTCAATCTAATAGTAAAACAAGTAGGGAATTTAGGTCGAAATTTATTTTAGAAGGTATTGATTATGCTATTAAAGAAGACAATAGCGATAAACTCTCTTTTGTTAATACAGAAAGTTTAGATGCCATCAAATCAATATTTCAAGAAACAAATAAACTATATGACATCGGAGATACTTTAGATATCTCGAAAAGTTCTTTTCAAGATTTACTAAATGTCATATGGAAAAGTGATGAAGAGTAGTAATAGCAATCAGCTCAAAAGTAGAAAGAAATCTCATTCACCAAAAGAAAATAGTGATAATATTAAATCAATGAAAATTGGTAAGTGGACTTACTCCTTTGATGAAAATTGCCAAAAAGAATGGCTTAATGAGTTTAAAGTTTTAGTTAATAACGATAATACTTATTTGTTAGATTTGAAAGAAGATGATTTAGATTCTTGTTTTCTTGGTCAAGGTGGAAGTGGATTTGTATTTAAATATAAACATAAGCACACCAAGGTAGCTATAAAGTTTTCGTTAAACAAAAAAAATAGAAATGCTGAAGTAAAAAAAATAATCGATATTCAAAAACTATTTAATCCAAGTATGTCTTCTAATTATAGAGTTACTCAATATTTTGAGCAAGGTGATACCATTATTGTTATTAATGGTTACGAATTTAAGTTATATTATATAGTCATGGATCTAGCGGATGGCACTATTAATGATTTGATGTGTGAATATCAAGAAGAGAGAGATATGAGTAAGTTGATTGGTCAAATTAAACATTTAACAGAAACTATGCATGTATTACACACATCTTCATTTGCACATAGAGATATTAAACCTGAAAATATTTTACTTAAAGGTAATTTACCGGTACTTGCAGATTTTGGAATGAGTGGGTGTACAAAAGTAAAAACTATTAGAAGAAAAGGGCCTAAGTATTGGCCAAACCCAGAATTTCTCCAAGCTTGTGACAAAGATCTACAGGATTTGGATGAGCAAAGTGATATATTTAACTTAGGCTGTTTATTTTTTTATATTTTTACAGGAAAATACCCTATAGGTTTAATTGATATTGACAAAGAATTAGAAAGTATTGATAAGGAATTAAAAAATATCTTAATGGATATGTTGCAGTATTCAAAAGATGAAAGACTTAAAAATATAGGTGATGCTATTGGGGTATTCGAAAAAGTAATTTAATATATAGGGATAAGAACTTGAAAACAAATTTTTTTAAACTGTTAGCTGCATATGCACCAACTTCTCAAAACAAAGCATCTTATGATGAACATGTATCTAAATATGCAAAACGTTTAGGTGTTGATGAAATCAACATCGATAATGGTCTTTTTCATAAACTTCATAATACTTTTATATCTCAACCAAGACCTATAATCATCTCAGGTTCAGCTGGTGATGGAAAAACTTATCTTCTCCGTAAACTTTATGAAACACTAAAGGGTGATCAAGATAAATGGGGTGAAGACTATATCCCAGAAGTAACTTATAATGATTTTACAATTAGGTTTATCAAAGATTTTACAGAGGTTGAGAAAAAAGATAAAGTTGAGACATTAGAAGGGCTATATAAGTCTATTTATGAAAAATCTAATGAACTTTATATCATTGCTGCGAATGATGGGATTTTAACAGATACACTTCGTGAGCATTTAAAGGAAAAGGATCACTATGGGCAATTGCTTACTCTCATCGAAGATCATATAGAGGATCCTAGTTTAAAGAATGATTTGATACTACTTGATTTGAGTCAGACATCCTCTGCGTATAACTTTGAACTGCTATTGAAAGAGGTTCTTGCACAGTGTGATCGTTATGAAAGTAACTGTCCTAGTTTAACTGACTCAGAAGTTTTTTGTTCTATCCACTCCAATATAGAGCTCTTAAAGCAGGGACATGTACAAAAACAACTTCTAACTATCATCAGGAGTTGCGACCTTAATGTTAATCATATAACGCTTCGTAAGTTGTTTATGCTTATAGCCAATATGATACTAGGCTATAAGGGTGATAAAAAGATATTTAATAGTTGTGAAATGGCTATAGAGTATTTTACTGAGCCTAGAACAAAGTCTGATGCCTCTTTTTATAATAATATCTTTGCTGATAACCTTTCAAAAAGTAAGCAAGATCAGAGTCCATTTAAAGAGTTACGAGAACTGAGAATAGGGTATGAAACGACTAACAATATAGATAATTTTATACTCTTTGGAGACATCAAGACTTTTGATTTGCATAAGAAAGAGTTAGCAAATCCTTTTTCTGACTTTATATCTTTTAATCAAGTGAGAGAAAATTATTTAGATGGAAATGAAGAAGGGAATCAAGAGGAACAGAATACTGAAATTCAGAAGTATCTTGTCTTCTTGCGCAGACATCTCTTTTTTAACTATACAGATGAGATACACTGGGATAGTATAACTATCAATTCAAAAGACCTTATAGCTTATGAACATGCTGAAAGGTTTTATGCTGATGTTGTAGTTCCACTTAAACAGGGTCTTAAAGTTTCGAAACATATTATCAAAGAGTTAGCCCTTGGTTTAAATAGAGTGTTTCTTGGGGAGCTCTTAAGTAAAGATGGCAGTAATAGTCTTTATATAGCCACATCATTAACAGGTACTATGTCTAAACTTTCTTCTGAAGTGTTATCGAGCATAGCATTTAATCAAAAGCATATAAATCAAGGTATTCATCTAAAGCTTCTTCATGGTTTTGATGATGAGTATTGTAAGGTTAATTTGGAGATAGAGTTTGAAGGTATACCAATTGTAACACTTGAATTAGATTTGCATATGTTTGAGTTTTTAGAGCGAATAGCAGATGGTATCTTACCAACAAGCTTTTCAGTAGAGTACTATGAGCGTGTATTGACATTCAAATCTCAAATAGTAAATCATATCTTGCAACATCAAGAGCTAGATACATCCTTTAACTTATTTACTCTCAATGATTCTGAAGGAACACTGCAGTTTGACGAAATTCAAGTAGGGGATGGCTATGTTAGAGAAGGCTAAAATACTAAAAGAGCGTTATGGAAGTAATCTAAGTACTCCCTTTCTGCAAGAGATGCTGTGGTTTCATAGGATTAAGTCAGATCAAGACAAAGAACTTTTGACATTGGAGTTTTTAAATGTATGTGCTAGTCATGCAGATGAAGGAAAACTGTTCGATAGAGAGTTATCAACGGCAAAATATCGTAAGGATATGCAGGTAAGGAATATTCTCTATAATTTTCCAGAACTAGAATCTATTGTACAGTCTTCTGAAGAAGAAGATGTGAAGTGGAACCAAATAGAGATAGCTTTACAAAAAAAGCTAGAACTCCCATATACGTATGAATATTTAAAAAAAAGATTTGAGTCAGTTGATGTCTTTTTTACATCT
>Ga0256824_10001086_pt1 | contig 10505 bp, 11 predicted proteins | sample CV67metaG_FD_191570 | JGI IMG/M metagenome (GOLD analysis project Ga0256824, IMG submission 191570) | Hydrothermal vent microbial communities from East Pacific Rise, Pacific Ocean - CV67 | ecosystem: Environmental > Aquatic > Marine > Hydrothermal vents | place: Pacific Ocean: East Pacific Rise...
ACACGTAAACGCCAAGTACTAAGTGGTACTTCATTTTCCACTTTACAAGCAATCTCACAACCTTTACAACCCATACATAGGTTAAGGTCAACTAAGAAACCTAATTTCATGCTTCCTCCTTAAATTTGTAGCTTATCTTATAATAATTATAAGTACCCCTAATCTGACTAGGTTTAGGGTAAACGCATAGAATTATACTATATAAGTTTGGATTAAATCACGATGATTTATCTAAACTTTTATACATCTTTTTAGTGCCTTGTATCAAATTGAACTTTTTGTATAAGTATCAATGATTATCTCCATAGATAATACTTTATAATAATTTATTCTGTTAATGATTCTAAAATACTTTTCATTGCTTTTTGTGCTGACTCAAGTACTTCTATATCCTCTTTATTATCGATAGCAAGTGATGACATCCAATTATAGACTGAAGGAAATCCAATATGCATCATGTTATCATTCTTCTTCTTATTAAGATAGAGCGAACATGGTGCGAAAGCCCCTGCTTCTGGTCTAGTCTTAGCAATAGTATAAATAACAGGTAGTTTACAAATAGAATACACTTCATAAAAATCAAACTCTGCTTCTTTAAGTGGTTCTGCAAAACTATTAAATCCTGCAATGACAAAACCATTGGTTGCAAGCTCACCTTTAAATTCCATTTTTAAATCATCTAATTCATCTGCCCATTCTTCTCCATCCATTTCCATAGAAAAGTTGGTTACAAGCTCACCTTTAGGTTCGTGTAGTGCATACGAAGGCGATTCAAATTTCCCCTTTGGCAGAGCTACTTGTAATGTATCTTTAACAAGTTTTCTCAATGATAAAAGTGTTGCATCATCACTAGGCGCTTTCATAATTTTAGCCATAGCTGTTGCTGTCAAAGAAGAAATAGAGATAGACTTTTCTCCTTTTTTAGTATAGATTGACATACTCATCGGTGCAAAAAGCCCTACATTTGGATACTTTTTAGCCAATTCTAATACTGCATCTGCTTTATAAAAAGTAAACAGGTTATAGGTATCAAAAGCAGAATCTTTGAACTGCATTTTAAATGGGCCATTCATATCTCTATTTGCAGATACAGTAAACCCAGCTTTTATAAATGCGTCTTCAATACTTTTTGTAGTAATTTTACCATCACTATTCTCTGATGTAATAATCTCTATATCACTACTGGTAACTTGTTTTACCTCTACTTTTTTTGTTTCTATCTTAACAGCTTCGTTTGCTAACACACCACTTACTACCAATGATGCACAAAGCATCCCTTTAACTAACAATTTCATTTATTTCCTTTTAATTTAAATTTATACTATTCTGCTGAATCTTCAATGATACTTTTCATTGTACCTTGCGCTTTCATAAGCATATCTAACAATTTTTCATCTTTTATCGCAAGTGACGATGTAAGATTTGCAATACTTAATGTCACTATTTCCGTTTTATTGCTTCCTTTTTTATGATAAATAACCATCGTACATGGTGCAAAAGCTCCTGCTTCTGGTTTCTTTTTAGAAAGTTCATAGATGATTTTTAATTTACAAAGAGAGTAAGCATCATAAAACATATAATCGTCTTTTTTATCTTCTTGTAGTACTTTATTAAAATCTATATAGTTTGCCACCACAAAACCACTAGGTTTCATACCACTTTCCATCATCATCATAAGATCACCACGTGCTTCCATTGCATCTTCATCACCTACTTTAAATGAGTACTTCGTATAGAGTTCTTCATCTGTAGATATTACATCATAAGGTAATGTTGTTTCCACAGCTGTGGGTAAAATTTTTACAATAGTCTCTTTGGTTAATTTCTCAAGTTTTCCAAAAAGTGCATCTTTTACTTTTAGAATATTCTCTTGAGCCTTAGCACTTAAAAGAGCCATATAGAAATCATCATCCCCTTTACGCTGATAAGTAGCAATTGAGAATGGTGTAAAAATACCGCTGTGCGCATACTTTGGTATCAACACAGTAGATGTATCTGCATGATAAATAGACATAAGGTTATAACTGTCAAAAGTAGTTGTTTTAAATTGTTTTTCGTAAGGACCGTTCATATCCTGGTTTTTGGCTACGGTATATCCATTGATTGTCAAGCCATCAGCTAAAGTTTGTGCCGTTATTTTATGGTCTTTATTGGGTACTTTATATAAAAGTATATCTGCATTACCTGCCCAAAGTGTATTAGCCGTAAGAACCATCAGTATAAGTATCATTTTTTTCATATATCATCCTTATCTATTGAATACAAAGATAGTAGCACTTAACTGTAAAAAAAATGTAAAAATAATTAGAGTTTAATATAGGTAAACCCTTGCAGTTGTCTCTCAATAATTTCTACAATACCTGCTGTACCATAACTTAAATCATCCATTAACTCTTTTCGAGTAATACCCAACGTACGCAAAGAGTTTTCACAAGCTACAAACTCAATGTCATATGTCATTAAAGCTTCAATACGTTTTCTAGTATGTATATCACTATCTTTACGTAAGATTTTTACACCTTGGCTATAGACAACCACAACCACTTCAGTATTCTCTGGTCTATAAAATTTTATGACATTATTCACTGTACTGATTACATGATTTACTTCTTTATCATCTAAGGTATCTATGGAAAACACAATTTTTCTTGGGTTGTCAATCGCTGGTTTAGGTGTAGCAAATTCCGTTTCGCCCATAACAAAGCTATGAAAACACATGCACAATAGAGATAATCTTTTAAAAAAAAACATTCTACAACTCCTTCAACTTTATTTATTATTTTTTGCTATAACAGACTCACTTAAAATATCGAGAAAGTCTTCTTTACTCCACGCTCCGGGGATACGTTTTATTTTTACTTTATCAGTACCCGCTTGCGGAAAAATAAAGAAAAAGCTAGGTGTCATATGTACATTTAAATCAAGAGGTAACTCCTCTTTACTTACATCTACGGTAAGTGTCAGAAAATCTTTTTTTAATGCCGCAACGATTTTAGGATCAATCAACGTTTCTTCTTCCATTTTTTTACAGTACCGACAATGTGGAGCAACAGCTTTAATAAGAATAATTTTATCACTTGCTTTGGCGTTTTCCAATATTTTTTCAAATGGTAAATTAGCTACACTTTTCTTAGCATATTCTTTAGGATCAAAATCATAAGCAAAATTACTAATAATCTCTATATCTTCTATACTTATCTTACCTTTTAAGCTTGGCATTGTTTCAAAGTGTTTACTTATTGTTGGGTCCAATATACTTTTACTTCTACCAGGATAAATGATATAATCAGCAATAAAGGCACTTACTTCTAAACGGTTTATCTTTTCATTAAGGTTTGGATTTCTCAATTTTTTCTTCATAGCTAAGGCAATCTGACTGACCGTAGGTGCTTTTAGTTTGAGTAAAGTATTATTATATTCTGAAAAATTTTTCTCAATTTTAGCTTCTGCAATATACGCGATATGACATTTTGCACAGATTTCTTCATAAACATCTTCCCCTGTACGAGCGAATAGTGCTGTCGTACATAATATTCCTAATCCTATATGTCTGATTATTTTTCTATTTAGCATTATTTTTCTCCTTCTTTTGACTCTCTTTTACCTCTTTAAGTAACGTTGCAAAATCTTTTTTACTCCATGCTCCAGGTACGTTTTCTATTATAGTAGCATTTTCATCTACAAAAATAAAACTAGGAGTGATAGCAGTTTTTAAGCCTAAAGGTAATGCATGTACTGAAATATCTATAGATACAGGGATAAAATCTTTTTCTATTGCCTTAACAATTTCCTCTTCTATCATCACTTCTCTTTCCATTTTACGACAGAAATGGCACTCTTTCGTCATCGCTTTTATCATGATGATTTTATGCTCTTTTTTTGCCCGTTCTAGTGCTTTATCAAAACCTTCATATTTAACACTTTTATTTTTGACGATAGCATTGTCAAAACCGTATAAATATGTCCCTATTTCTTCAAGTGCATCTTCGCTCACTTTACCTTTAAGTGAAGGCATTGTTTTGAAATATTGCATGACATCATCTAAACAAACACTTTTATCTTTATCTGGATGCAACACATAATCACTCATAAATGCAGTCACTTCCATACGATGTAAATCTTCATCTCCGTGACGATCACCTACTTGTTGTTTCAGGCGGTATGAGAGTTGATTGAGTGTAGGTGCTTTGAGTTTAAGAAGTGTATTATTATGGTCCAAAAAATTTTCTTTTAATTTAGACATATGGATAAACGCTTGATGACAAGACATACAATATTTCTCAAATAATATCTTGCCTTCATTTGCCATCCCTAGCACAGTTAAAATCATAACAATCCCAATCATTTTCATTCTTCATCATCCTCTATCATTTCTAATTCTTTATAAGCATCTAAAACATTTCGGGCATGTAGAACATCATAAAGTTTCATTTTTTTATATTCTGACATCATCACTTTCTTTGTGATATTTTCCATACCAATGTCATCATCTAGCGCTTGTAGTACTTCTTTTTTTATCTCTAACAGGTATGATTTAAACTGCTTAGTTGCATTCGTATCTGTATTGTATCCATGCCCAGCTATCACATATGTTGCATGATAAGCATCAATCTTTTCTAAAGCTTCCAATGAGCCTAAAATAGACCCATCCCGTAAAGAAGTAAGCCTACCATTAAAAACTAAATCTCCAACAAATAAAGTATGCTTTAGTGGTAGGTATACCACTAAATCATCTTTTGTATGCCCAATATTCACTAGTTTTTTTATTTCAAACACTTCATCCCCTAGCGAAAATGTTAATTTTTCATCTACAATAGTATCTAACGTCACAATAGATGTTTTAGTAAAAAGTACCTTTCCAAGGGTTTTTTGCATTCTTGTTTCCATACCTGCAACTACATTTTGCTCATAGCTCCTAGGACCTATCAACAAAGCACCTTTGCGTTTATAAAAACTATTACCTAACCAATGGTCATCATGATCATGAGTATTAATGACATATTTTACAGGGAGTTTAGCGATCTTTTGCATCTGCGCATAAGCTTGAGCTGCATAAGAGTAAGTAGGACCGCTGTCTATCACAACAAATCCTTCTTTTGCTTTGACAAAGCATGTGTTCACCATATTCCCGGCATTCTGCTTAGAAATATTTTCAAGTTTCCCAAAAAAGCAGTAGATATTATCTACTACATTTTTAGGATGTAGGTCATAATCAAAAGCATATAAGGAAACAGTGATGACACTACATACAAAAAGTTTTTTTAACATTTAAAGACTTAAAATAAGTAGTTAAACTCTAAACGGAACTCATCGTAAGAGTAATCTCTTTTTACTCCACCAGCATGTACTCGTGCGGTATTAGCATCAGCAACAACATGACCATATCTCATTCTCATTTGTAAGTTTGGAGTAAAGTTAGTCCATGTATCTATATGAATTACATTACTATCAGCAAGAACATAATCTTTATTATCATCATAATCTTGAATAGCATAACGAATACTTGCTTTCCACGTACTATTGAATTTATAAACTGCTCTTACCATAAATGTTTCAGTATTCGCAACCCAGTTATATTGTGCCATAGCTCTTGTAAATCCACCTGTTGGGAATCCTCTCCATGGTGCTAAAATATCTGCTTCATCTGCTACTTTTGAGTAACCTAATCTAAAGAAACCTTTTTTATTTGGCATTAAGAGATCAAGTCTTGCATTAAATAAACTGGTATCTAAAGAATTTGCTACACCTGAACTATAACCATTTGTAGTTGCCGCTTTACCTGCTACGTTTGTATCACCTGCAACAGCTCCACCACCATCATCAAACTGCATAAAGTAACGAATACCTGGTCTTACTGCCCAACCTGAATCAGACACTGGTATTTTATAGTGTGCTTCTAAAACAAAATCTTTCACAACACCAGGAATTTGAAGATAACTAGCAGTAAATTTTAAATTTTTAATATATTTAGTCGTAAAGTCTGCAAGATACATATCATGATCAGGGCTTTTCCCAGCGGCTATAAAGTTATTATAGTTTAAGCCTTTATGTTTACCCGCATCATCATTATTTCCCCAGCTTTCGCCCTTAGAATCTTTAAATGTAACAGCATCATGAGAATTTTCATGATCTCTTAATTTTTGAGCACCAAACCATGCTAATCTAAATTTAGTTTTTGGAGCTACTTTAATTGCTGCACTTACACCATCAAAGGTATTTGGAATCATTTTAGTATCATTTGATTTTGTAAATACAGATTCAAAGAGTTGCCGACCTACTTTAATATCTACAGTTCCATTGTTATACTCTAAGAAACCTTGACCCAAAGTATGCATGCCATACCCGTCACCTTTTTTTACTTTATATCTACTAAAGGTATCTTTCCCTGCTTTAGAGAATTTAGAGTCTGCCGCATCAGGTCTCCAGAATTCTGGATTGAGTGAACCATAGTAGCCTAAGGTAAAACTAAAGTTTTTATATGCAGCAGATTTATAGATAAGACTTCCACCTACACCCATATTTTTATTTGCTCTATTACTAAGTCCATTTGCAGGAGAAGTATCTGCCCACTGCCAATAAAAAGTATTGGTTCTCAATCTTCCATAAAATTCACCCTCTGAAAACATCTCGGCAATTGTATCAGCTGTTCCTGGAAGTACATTATATTTTAAAGTCATATTCCCTCTAAGCTGTCTTTTGGGCTTATCAGCTTTTACAGATGCTTTCACTTCTGGTTCTACAGGTATGATATCCCCTCCTGCCATCAAGGCACTATTACCTAAAAGTAATGTTGCAGTGATAACACCCAATTTAATTGTTCCCTTTTTCATCATTTTTCCTTGTTTTATAATTTTATTTTTGACCTTTAAAAATACTCTGAACGAATATGTCTAAAAATAAAAATTTAATGTGTTATACTCTAATGTGATTTTTCATCACAAACCAAAAGTGCCCCGCCCTCCTTAAATAGAAGAGACTAACAATGTTTTCAAACCAAGGGGACGAGGCACGGTTTACCTTATGAACACGTTGCACCTTGTACAGGACAACCACAATCCATATCTAATACTTTTACATTTGACTCCATAGGGATATCAATGACTTTTTGTTTACGAATATAGTCAGAGACTACTTCATACACTGGACGAATAGCTTTTTCATCTAAGTTTTCACCTACATTTTGTAAATTTCCACCCCAAGATGAGACTTTATAAGTCTTTTTCATGTCAATTGGTTTACCACCTATCATAAAGTCACTAATACGTTTTCCTGATGGTGCAGAAATTTTAATACTATAACTTGCACCTGTAATCCTACTCATATCCCCACCTTGTTGTAAGAGAGGATTAGCGTTAAATACATTATCTGCAATATCTTCCATTAATTTGAAGATGACTTCACCTTTAAGATCAAAGGTATATACCTCCGGATAGGTAATCGCTGTCATTTCATAGACATTATCTTTGAGTATTGGGTCCCCGGGAAGTACCGTTGTACCCCATCTATATCCTGGGTTAAAGTTAATGTCACATTTCATTTCATCTTGAATCGCCATACCTATAAGCGAATCAAAGGTTGAATAAAAAGTATCTCTTTTATAAAGAAGTCCTTTGGTTGTTCCTAGCACTTCTCCTAACTCTTTATCGAATGGCTTATACCATTTAGCAATAAGATCTTCACCAGCTTTATCCGCAGGAATAAGATTAGATGCAACAGGGATAAGCTTAAAGCTATAATCTACTACTTTTTTATCTTTAATATCTAAATCTAGTCTAGAGATATATTTACCATGGCTTCCAGAAATAATAATCACTGTATCATTTACAATAATAGGCTCTGGGCTAGGGTCATGTGTATGTCCACTCAAAATAAAGTCAACACCTTTCACCTTTTTAGCCAACTCTTGGTCTACAGAGAAACCATCATGACTAAGTACCACAATAGCATCTACTTTTTTCTCATTACGAAGCATATTGACATACTCTTGTAAAGATTCATGACGTAAAGCAAAACTCCAACCTTCAGTAAATTTCTTAGGGTTTGCCGTAGAAGTAAACGGGAAAGATTGCCCGATAATACCTATCTTTGCTCCCCCTATCTCTTGAATAGAATATGGTGGGAAGATCAGCTCTTCAAAGTCATCTGAAAAAGGGTCATTATCTATAACATTCTGAGAAATAAACTCACCCTTTAGTTTTCCAATAAGTTCGTGAACACGCTCTTTACCATAGGTAAATTCCCAGTGTCCAACCATCACATCTACACCTAGATAGTTCTGCGCATCAACAATAGCTTCACCTTTTGTTTTAAGTGCAACAGCTGTACCTTGCCAAGTATCTCCTGAATCAAGAAGAATGACATTATCTGCCCCTCTCTCTTTTTTAACATGGTCAATAATTGGTTTGATATGTGCAATACCACCCATTTTTCCAAATTTTTTAGCAAGTGCAGAAAAATCGTTATGTGTATCAAAATAAGCATCTAAAGAGCCTGGCTGAATACCATAATATTTTTGAAAACTTTCACCACAAATAAATCCGGGGGTTCCTACTAAATTCTTTGCTGAAATCAAAGTAGATGGTTCTCTCCAATAAAGAGGTTTAATATGTGCATGCAAATCACAAATATGTAAAATCGTTGCTTTACCTTTTGCTTTAAACTTTACAACATCAGAGAATGTAAGTTGTTTCACACGCTCTTTACCAGCTTCCCCAGCAAAAAGATTTGTTCCTCCAGCAGCACCTAGTAAACCTAATGATGCGGCAATTTGGAGGAAGTCTCGTCTATCTATTTCCATCTTATCCCCTTATCTTTTTAAACCAGGGATAGCGATTTTTTTATTTTTCGCTTTTGCCAAAGTTGCTACATATACCTCAAGTGAAATCATTTCTTTAGAACCTATAGGGATAACTTTTAGTAAAGCATTTTTCATACACCCTTGAAATCTTCTTTGTGGTGTTCTAAGACTTGACTTTGTCATACGGTATGCCGGCCATGTCCCAGCCACAGCAACTTCACCTAAATCAGGAAGAGGTTGTGTACGAAGTACTTGACCTACTATATCGGCAGAGTGACATGAATTACAAGAAAGCCCTCTACCACCACGTGCAGTCATATACGTTTTTTCACCTAATGCATATGATGCTTTTATATGCTCATCAGCTTCTACATCAATATTAATAAGCTCGCCATTTGCCAATGATTTCACATATGCCAACATAGAAAACATTTTCCCAGACTTAAGTTTTGTTTTTTCTTTTCCCTGTTCTACTTGCATAGACTGTATCACCTGATCGATACCGACAACATTACCTAATTTCTTAATGTACCGTGGGAAACCTGCGATATATTTAGGTAAATCTTTTTCAGATACTTCAAGGAATTTAGCTAAGGCTTCTTCTCCACCTAAAGCTTCTTCTAATATTTCCCCTCCTTCTTCAACATAAATTTCAGCAGGATTGTTTTCTAACATTTCTTGATACATAGCTCTATCTGCATCGCTCATGGCAAATTGTTCTCCAGCGTTCAACTGAAGCATTGCCATCGTACTTAGAAAAGCTAACGATAATAATACTTTTTTCATGACTTATCCTTTTGGTTTAAGTTTTTTACTCTTAGAGTTTTTCTCACCTGTATTATCTGTATAATCTACAGTGATTTTTCCTTTACCTGGCACTTTTAAGTTCACAGAAAAGTAAGGGTTTGTTGAAACAGTTTCCCATACTTTCATTGTAGTAAACGGTTTACCATCTAAAGAAAAAGTAATACTGTCAATGAAATGTGCTGGTTTAATTTTTCCTGTTTTCTTATCTTTTTTCAGTCCTGTATCCATAGGATGAATTACAATAAAGTCTACCTTTACAGTATCTCCCACTTTAAACTTTTTAGGTTTAATTTTTATCATCGATTTTCTAGCTTCAGCCATTTTATATCCTTTTATATCTATCTATTTTTTTAATAACGCTTTTCTAAATTTATCTATTTAAAAGGATGGAATCAACCACATCCACCGATTGTTACTTTTACTGGTTTAGCTGCTCTTAGGAACGAGCCATCACTCATCTCTACAAGTGCTACAACATCTTGTGTCCCACCAAGTTTGACACGTGTTGCAAAGTAGCCTTTACCATTAAGTGGAGTAAGCATTACATCCGCACATCTTGAGTTACCATTTTTAGTGGTAAGGACATGGATTGCTTTTACATGATCTGCATCTGTCATAGGAGACTCAACATTTACTTTTACAGGTACAACTGCACCATTTTCTGCAATCTCAGGAACAGTAAGTTTTATTTTTGCACTATCTGTCACTGCTTTTCCACCCGTAATAGCTGCTACGGCTGCATCATAACTTAATATATTTCCACCCTTAGGAGCATCTTTTGCTAATAATAGTGATGGTGATACAGTTGCTGCGACAGCTGATGCTGCACAGATACTCTTTAAAAAATTTCTTCTTTTCATACTTTAATTCCTTTTATTTTTTACTTTTATCTTGTACAACG
>Ga0256824_10001087_pt1 | contig 10501 bp, 9 predicted proteins | sample CV67metaG_FD_191570 | JGI IMG/M metagenome (GOLD analysis project Ga0256824, IMG submission 191570) | Hydrothermal vent microbial communities from East Pacific Rise, Pacific Ocean - CV67 | ecosystem: Environmental > Aquatic > Marine > Hydrothermal vents | place: Pacific Ocean: East Pacific Rise...
GCGTCTAATTCTAATAATGCGCTAAACGATTGTTACGATTAATTACACGACGATACAAATCATTCAAATCAGAAGTTGCAAAACGACCACCATCTAACGACACCAATGGACGCAAATCAGGTGGGAGAATTGGCAACACATTAAGCACCATCCATTCAGGCTTATTGCCTGATTGAATCAAAGAATCAATCAATTTTAAACGCTTGTTATACTTTTTAAGCTTGGTTTGACTTTTGGTGTTTAAACTGTCTTCACGCAAATTTGCCGCTTCTTTTTCAAGTTGCATTTCCTTCAAAACATCTTGGATTGCTTCTGCACCCATTTTTGCTTCAAATTCATCATCGCCAAATTCATCTAAGGCATCATAATACATCTCTTCTGTCAACAACTGCTTGTGTATCATCGGTGTTGAACCTGGATCAGTAACCAAAAAGGCTTCAAAATACAAAACACGCTCAATATCTTTTAGCGTCATATCCATCAACAATCCAAGACGCGATGGCAATGATTTTAAATACCAAATATGTGCAACAGGTGCCGCTAAATCAATATGACCCATACGCTCTCTACGCACTTTAGACAAAGTAACTTCAACGCCACATTTTTCACACACAACATTGCGAAATTTCATACGCTTGTATTTACCACACAAACACTCAAAATCCTTCATTGGTCCGAAAATCTTAGAACAGAATAAACCTTCACGCTCAGGCTTAAAAGTTCTGTAGTTGATGGTTTCAGGTTTTTTTACCTCACCATACGACCAAGAACGAATTTTTTCAGGGGAGGCTAAACCAACTCTAATTGCGTCAAAATCTTGTTCTTTATTCTGACTTTTTAAAATATTTAATAAATCTTGCATATTACTCTCCTAATTAGTGTTGCTCAAGTTCAACATCAATACCTAATGAACGAATCTCTTTAACCAGTACATTAAAGGATTCTGGCATTACTGATTCTGTCAAATTGACCCCGTCAACAATACTCTTATACATCTTCGCGCGCCCGGCAACATCATCCGATTTAACCGTTAACATCTCACGCAATGTGTGTGCTGCACCGTAAGCTTCTAATGCCCAAACTTCCATTTCACCGAAACGCTGGCCACCAAACTGTGCTTTACCACTAAGCGGTTGTTGCGTAACGAGTGAATAAGGACCTGTTGAACGAGCATGCATCTTATCATCAACCAAGTGATTGAGTTTCAACATATGCATATAACCAACCGTAACTGGACGGTCAAACGGCTCACCTGTTCGACCATCATATAACTGCTCTTGACCAGATTCTGGTAAGTCGGCTAACCTTAATAATGACTTAATGTCTTCTTCTTTAATACCATCAAATACTGGCGTTGCCATTGGCACACCCTCACGAAGGTTGTTTGCCAATTCAATGATTTCTTCATCGCTAAACGACTCTAAATTTTCTTGCTTACCATGAGAATTGTAAACTTTATCTAAGAATGCTCTGATTTCTTTCACCATTTCAGTACGCTTTTCATCAAGCATAGCGGCAATTTTATAACCCAAACCTTTTGCTGCATAACCCAAATGAACTTCCAGTACCTGTCCGACATTCATTCGAGAAGGTACGCCCAGTGGATTAAGCACCACATCAACGGTAGAGCCATCTGCCAAGTAAGGCATATCTTCTATTGGAGATATGCGTGAAATAACACCTTTGTTACCATGGCGGCCTGCCATCTTGTCACCAACTTGTAAAGTTTTACGCGTTGCCACATACACTTTAACCATCTTCATAACACCCGGTGGTAATTCTGCACCTTCAACAATCTTAGCACGCTCATTTTCAAAGAATTTATCAAATTCAACCTGCTTGATTTTCGCCTGTTTAACCAAAGATGCTACTTCTTTGTTGACGGCCGCATCTTTTACCTTGAGTTTACCAAAGACTTCATTTTCTAAAGACTTCATATTCTTAGAATTTAACTTCTCGCCTGCTTTAAGACCAGCAACGGCTTTTGTTAACTCGTTACCTGAAAGTTTCAGGCGGATACGACGGAAAATATCACCATCAATAATGCCAAATTCATCGTCAATATCTTTTCTGATTTTTGCCAAGCGACCTTCATCAATACTTAACGCTCTTGCATCTTTTTCAACACGGTCACGAGTAAAAACTTGCACATCTATAACCACACCAGATTTTGATGCACCAATACGCAATGAAGAGTCCTTAACACTATTGGCTTTTTCACCAAAAATAGCCCGCAATAATTTTTCTTCTGGAGACAGGACGGTTTCGCTCTTAGGGGTTACTTTACCGACTAAAATATCACCCCCTTTAACACGAGCACCAACATAAACAATGCCAACTTCATCAAGTTTTGCTAGAGCAGATTCACTCACATTAGGAATATCAGCAGTAATTTCTTCTGAACCTAAAGTGGTATCACGCGCATAAGCAGTCAATTCTTCAATGTGAATCGTCGTGTAGCGATCTTCTTGTATCACCCGCTCAGAGATTAAAATTGAATCCTCAAAGTTATAACCATTCCATGGCATAAAAGCAATCTTCATATTTTGACCCAGTGCTAATTCACCAAGGTCTGTTGAAGGTCCATCTGCCAATACATCGCCTGCAATGATTTTATCGCCAGTTTTAACCAAAGGCTTTTGGTTGATACAAGTATTTTGATTAGAGCGAGAATACTTAGTTAAATTGTAAATATCAACACCTAACTCACCCGCTTTAGCCTGCTTGGAATCAACACGAATAACGATACGAGAAGCATCAACTGCCTCAACCACACCACTGTGCTTTGCTGTTACACAAACACGAGAATCGGTTGCTACTACACGCTCAATACCTGTGCCTACCAATGGCTTTTCAGCACGCAATGTTGGCACTGCTTGGCGTTGCATATTTGAACCCATTAATGCACGGTTCGCATCATCATGCTCTAAAAACGGAATAAGCGATGCTGCCACTGATGAAATTTGCTTGGAATCAATGTCAATTAAGGTTACATCTTCAGAGTTTACCAAGACAAATTCATTTTTATGACGACAAGAAATCAAGTCATCCATTAACTTGCCTTTTGTATCAACATTAGCATTAGCCTGTGCAATGGTGTGTGTGATTTCATCAATCGCAGACACATAAATAACTTCACTGGTTACTTTGCCTTTTTTCACCACTTGATATGGCGTCTCTAAAAAACCATAATTATTAGTTTTGGCATAAACTGCTAAAGTGTTAATCAAACCAATATTAGGACCCTCTGGTGTTTCAATTGGGCATAAACGACCATAATGCGATGGATGTACATCACGCACTTCAAAGCCAGCACGCTCACGCGTCAAGCCACCCGGACCTAATGCTGAGATGCGACGCTTATGAGTTACACCTGACAATGGATTCACTTGATCCATAAACTGAGACAACTGTGAAGAGCCGAAGAATTCTTTAACCGCAGCTGATACTGGATTAGAGTTAATCAAGTCTTGTGGGGTTAATTCATCTGTTTCAGCCAAGTTCAAACCTTCTTTAACTGCTTTTTCAACACGCACCAAACCAATTCTAAATTGATTTTCAATCATTTCACCGATAGCTCTAACGCGTCTGTTAGCAAGTGTATCAACATCATCAACTGAATCCTTACCGTCTTTAATGTCAATTAACATTTTAATAACATTCAAAATGTCATCATTTGTCAATACATGTTCGCCCGTTTCAGACTCAATGCCAAGACGACGATTGAGTTTCATACGACCAACTCTAGAAAGATCGTAGCGGTCATTTTTGAAAAACAAATTGTTAAACAACAAGTTAACCGCATCTTCTGTTGCTGGCTCACCTGGACGCATCACATGGTAAATAGACATGCGTGCTTCGATTTCAGTTTGCACTTCATCTAAACGCAATGTGTTAGAAATATAAGCACCTGTTTGCGACTCGTTAATATAAAGAATTTCAAATTTCTTAACTTTATTGGTTACCAGCAATTCCAAAACTTCTTCAGAAATAACAGTATTGGCAGCGCATAAAATTTCACCCGTTTCTTTATCAACTAAATCTTGAGAGATAACTTTATCTAGCAAATATTCAAGCGGGGTTGTCATTGATTCGATACCTGCTTTTTCTAAAATATTTGTATGCTTAGTGGTAACACGACGACCCTTTTCAACCACCACATCTTTGCCAGACATAATATCAAATTCAGCAATTGATCCGCGTAATTTAGCTGGAGATAAGTCCACATCGCAAGATTTTGCCTTAAGTTTGACATTGATTTTTCCGAAGAAAGTATCAAGAATACCAATTGAATCAAGACCCATTGCCCGCAACAAAGTGGTTGCAGGTAATTTACGCCTACGGTCAATTCGCACATACAAATGTTCGTGATGATCAAATTCAAAGTCTAACCATGAACCACGATAAGGAATAATACGAGAGGAGAATAAAATTTCACCTGAAGAGTGTGTTTTACCTTTATCATGTTCAAAAATCACACCTGGAGAGCGGTGTAATTGAGACACCACAACACGCTCAGTACCATTGATAACAAAGGTACCTGTGTCTGTCATTAATGGCAGTTGACCAAGATAAACATCTTCCTCAATAACTTGCTTAATGCGACGCTTCTTTTTTAGAATTGAACCATTTTTGTCAAATAAAACTAAGTTTAATTTAACTCGCAATATTGAGGCAAAGGTTACGCCACGCAACTTACATTCTTCAACATTAAATTTTGGCTCTTGCAATGCATAATCAACATATTCAATTTCTGCGTAACCATTGTTCGCAGTAATTGGAAATACGGATTGAAAAACCGCATGTAAACCAACATCTGTTTTAGCTTCTTTTCCAGCTTGAATAAAACCATTGAATGATTCAATCTGGATAGCCAGTAAATCTGGTTCCTTTAAAATCGATTCCCTTGAACCAAAATTATTTCTAATTCGCTTTTTTTCAGTAAATGAATAAGCCATAGTACCTCGCATTATTTGATCTTACAATTAACATTTCTTTCTTAAAAGACAATATATAACTAAAGTCTTTTAAATAATAGGGTCAGCCTATAAAAAATCATAGGCTGATAAAACACCAAAATCCCCTTGCGGGTGTTTTAGTATTTTTTTTGTAGAACTAATTACTTAAGCTCTACGCTAGCGCCAGCTTCTTCAAGTTGCTTCTTAATGTCTTCAGATTCAGCTTTAGATGCGCCTTCTTTAACTGCAGCAGGTGCTGATTCAACCATATCTTTAGCCTCTTTAAGACCAAGACCAGTAATAGAGCGAACCGCTTTAATAACAGCAACTTTCTTTTCACCAAAACTTGTCAACATTACATCAAACTCGTCTTTTTCTTCTACTGCTGCACCAGCGTCTGCTGCTACTGCTACTGGTGCTGCTGCTGCCGCTGCTGATACACCAAATTTTTCTTCCATTGCTGAAACCAATTCAACAACATCCATTACTGACATGTCAGCAACTGCATTTAAAATATCTTCATTGGTTAATTTAGCCATGATATTTTTCTCCTTTTTTATTATTATTGTTTTTGTTGTGCTATTGCTGAAACCACTCGAGTTATTTGACTAGGGACATCATTTAAACCCCTTGCTAACTTCTCAACTGGTGCCAACATTAACGCCATAACTATACTAATCGCTTGATCTTTAGTTGGCAAATCTGCAATTCGCTTAAGTTCATTTGCTTCCACAAAATCACCTGAAACGCCCAGACCTTTAACCACCAAATCTTCATTTTCTTTAACGAAATCATTAAATACGCGTGCTACTGCACCGGGGTCTTCTTGTGAAAAACCAAGAATTACCGGCCCACTAAGCACAGGCATCACACATTCACATGTGGTATCCTCTAACGCTCTTTTTGCTAATGAATTCTTTACAACGCGTAAAGAAACACTGGCATCCATTGCACTAGCGCGAAGGTTGGTCATTTGCGCAACTGTTAATCCGCGATATTCAGCTACGCCAACAGCAATACTACTCTTAGCGAGTGCATTTACTTGTTTGACAACAACTTTTTTTGCTTCAAGATTTAGAGCCATTTTGTCTCTCTCCTAAACAGTCTACTAAGTTTAAAGACAAAAAATATAAATTTACACTCATATCCTCTCTCTACCTAAACTCAGTTTTAAAAAAAGAAAGTTATATTTAATATAACTTCCACCCTAGAGTATTTGTTAGAACATCCTAACACCACCCTCTACATAGGCCAACTGTATTACCAGTCAATTAAACAAACACACCAGGAGGAGTGCTCGAACCTATGGTCTTTGAGGTCGTAGAATAATCTAAGACCTAAAAGAATTCTTTTTTTGGTTAAACTTAAACCTCAACCGATGTGATATCAACTCCAATACCTGGACCCATTGTTGATGACACATTTAATCTTTTAAAATAAATACCTTTGGCTGAACTAGGCTTGGCTTTTTTCAATGCTTCCATCAAAGCAACAATATTTTCAGCCAATGCTTCTGGTGTAAATGATGCTTTACCAATGCCTGCATGAATAATACCTGCTTTGTCAGTACGGTAACGCACTTGACCTGCTTTGGCATTGTTCACCGCAGTTGCAACATCGGGGGTTACTGTGCCAACTTTAGGATTGGGCATCAAACCTCTAGGGCCCAATACTTGTCCTAAGCGACCAACAACACCCATTGCATCTGGCGAGGCAATAACCACATCGTAATTTAGATCGCCGTCTTGCATGGTTTTCATTAAATCTTCCATACCAACCACATCCGCACCTGCGGCTTTTGCTTTCTCCACATTGTCACCTTGGGTAAACACGGCAACGCGCACTGATTTTCCAGTACCGTTTGGTAAGACCACTGCACCACGCACATTTTGGTCAGATTTATTAGCATCAACACCAAGGTTGACACTAACATCAATAGATTCGTCAAACTTTGCAGTTGAACATTCCTTTAATAAGGTAAGCGCTTCAATGATTGCATAACGCTTTTCTGCTTCAATTTTTGTTGCAAATTGTTTTTGTTTTTTTGTTAACTTGGCCATCTTAACCCTCCACTTCAATACCCATCGAACGGGCGGTACCAGCGATAATACTTACTGCTGCATCTATATCATTGGCATTCAAATCTTTCATTTTAATCGTGGCAACTTCTTCTAATTGCGCACGAGTAATTTTGCCCACTTTATCAAGGTGTGGTACGCCACTGCCTTTTTTGATGCCTGTAACTTTTAAAATTAACAATGCTGCTGGCGGTGTTTTGGTAATAAATGTGAAACTACGGTCACTATAAACCGTAATAACCACTGGCACTTTCATACCTTTGTCAATATCTTGTGTTGAAGCGTTAAACGCCTTACAAAAATCCATAATATTCACGCCATGTTGACCCAATGCTGGACCTACTGGTGGTGAAGGATTTGCTTCTTGTGCTGGAATCTGCAGCTTAATATATGATTCAATTTTTTTAGCCATTTTTTTTATCTCCTTATGGGTGCAAACGCTCTATCTAAGATTAAGCTCCCCTGTTAAATCAACCCGAAGGTTTCACTTTTTTTAAGTCTTCGCTACCTGCGAAAACTCTAACTCTACCGGGGTAGTGCGTCCAAAAATCAACACCTCTACTTTTAGTAAATTCTTTTCGTAATCAACTGAATCAATCGTGCCATTGAATTCATTAAAAGGACCATCAATAACCAAAATTTCTTCACCCGGTTGATAAGCAACCTTAGGTTTAGGCTTGTCTGCACCTTCCTGAACGCGTGCCATAATCTTATCGACTTCACGCTGAGTAATTGGCGATGGCTTACCTGAAGATCCTCCAATAAAACCAATCACATTCGTGGTGTTTTTTACTGCTAACCAACTTTGCTCAGTCAGTTCCATGTGAATCAACATATAACCTGGAAAAAACTTACGCTCTGCGGTTTTCTTCTGGCCATCTTTAAGCTCTACCACTTGCTCAGTCGGAATCATAACATCACTCAGTAAGTCTGTTAAATTCTCTCTCTCAATTGACTCTTCAATTGCAACTTTTACTTTTGCTTCATAGCCACTTCTTGCATGGAGTACATACCATCTCTTAGACATTTTATAATCCCTTTTAATTTGTTAATAACTGAACAGCCCAAGTAAAAAACGCATCAACAATCCATAAGAAAATAGCGACAATAACCACTGCCACCATAATCATACCAGTCGTTTTAAGCGTTTCATCTTTTGTTGGCCAAACAACTTTTCGCAATTCGATCTTCGTTTCTTTCGAAAATACTGTTAGACGAATGCCCTGCGGTGATTTTAAAAAAACAAACCCTGCTACTACTAAACCCGCTAACAAAACCAACACCTTGTAAAGCGTTGTATTTAATGCCAGTGGATCTAAATAGAAAAACACAAGCGAGCCTATAACAATAAGAATTGATATTATCGATCCTATTGATGACTCTGTTTTCACTTGATTCTCTGTATTCTTACTCACATTACATCCTTTAATATGGCAGGCAAGGAGGGACTCGAACCCCCAACCAACGGTTTTGGAGACCGTAACTCTACCAATTGAGCCACTTGCCTAAATTAAGAATGCCTATACCAGTCAAACGACCGCTAAAGGCATTCTTTTATAAGACTCAAAAAAAATATTTGAGTCAATTTTCTCTCTAATCTGTCACCTTAGCAACAACACCTGCACCAACGGTACGCCCGCCTTCTCTGATGGCAAATCTTAAGCCTTCTTCCATAGCGATTGGTGATAATAACTCTACTTCCATCTTCACATTGTCACCCGGCATAACCATTTCTACATCTTTTGGTAATTGGCAAGCGCCAGTAACATCAGTTGTTCTGAAATAAAATTGTGGACGGTAGTTATTGAAGAATGGTGTGTGTCGTCCGCCTTCATCTTTGCTTAAAATATAAACTTCTGCTTCAAACTTTGAATGCGGCTTGATTGAACCTGGCTTGGCCAATACTTGACCACGCTCTACATCTTCGCGTTTAGTACCACGAAGTAGAACGCCGACATTATCACCTGCTTCACCAGAATCTAATAATTTACGGAACATCTCAACACCTGTACAAGTTGTTGTTTGTGTGTCTCTAATGCCAACGATTTCAATTTCATCATTAACATTGACAATACCTGCTTCAATACGACCTGTAACCACGGTACCACGACCAGAGATTGAGAATACATCCTCAATTGGCATAATAAATGGTTTGTCTGTATCACGCTTAGGTGTTGGAATGTATGAATCTAATGCTTCAACCAATTTAATGATAGAAGGAACGCCAATGTCTGAAGTGTCGCCTTCTAATGCTTTTAGTGCAGAGCCAAAAATAACGGGGGTGTCATCACCTGGGAAATCATATTCGGTCAACAGTTCACGAATTTCCATTTCTACCAATTCTACCAATTCTTCGTCATCAACCATATCGGCTTTGTTCATATAAACAAGAATATACGGAACACCTACTTGCTTAGACAAAAGGATATGCTCACGAGTTTGTGCCATAGGGCCGTCTGTTGCTGCAATAACGATAATAGCGCCATCCATTTGGGCGGCACCAGTAATCATATTCTTGACATAGTCGGCGTGTCCGGGGCAGTCAACATGGGCATAATGACGAACTTCTGATTCATATTCTACATGCGCTGTTGAAATGGTAATACCACGCTCTCTTTCTTCAGGGGCATTATCAATATCTGCATAGTCGTTAAATTCACCGCCATTGATTTCTGCCATAACTTTAGTGATGGCTGCTGTTAGGGTGGTTTTACCATGGTCAACATGACCAATAGTGCCTACATTAACATGGGGTTTGGTTCTTTCGAATTTTTCTTTTGACATATTATTGCTCCTTGTTACTTTATATTATTTATTTAATTTTTCGATGACATCATCAGCAACATTTTTTGGTGCTGCGGTATATTTTGAGAACTCCATTGAGTAACTTGCGCGACCTTGAGTTGCAGAACGAAGGTCATTTGCATAACCAAACATTTCAGCCAATGGAACATCTGCTTTTAACTGCTTGCCATTCGGGAGATCTTCCATTGCACCTACCAAACCACGGCGTCTATTTAGATCGCCCATCACATCACCCATATATTCTTCAGGTGTAACAATCTCAACAGCCATCATCGGCTCAAGTAATTGTGGATTTGCCAATCGAACGCCTTCTGCTAAACACTTACTAGCAGCAATCTTAAATGCCATTTCGTTTGAGTCTACATCATGGTAAGAACCATCATAAACAGTAACCTTCATATCAACCAATGGGAAGCCAGCCAATACGCCGTTTTCCATTTGCTCTTGAATACCTTTGTTAACCGCAGGAACATATTCTTTAGGAATAACGCCACCTTTAATCTCATCAACAAATTCATAGCCAGCACCCGGCTCTTGTGGCTCAATGCGTAAATATACATGTCCATATTGACCACGACCACCTGATTGTTTAGCAAATTTGTGCTGATGCTCAACCAAAGTTGTAATCGCTTCACGATAAGCAACTTGTGGTGCACCGAC
>Ga0256824_10001088_pt1 | contig 10498 bp, 8 predicted proteins | sample CV67metaG_FD_191570 | JGI IMG/M metagenome (GOLD analysis project Ga0256824, IMG submission 191570) | Hydrothermal vent microbial communities from East Pacific Rise, Pacific Ocean - CV67 | ecosystem: Environmental > Aquatic > Marine > Hydrothermal vents | place: Pacific Ocean: East Pacific Rise...
TTTGTTTTATATACATACTTGGCATATCTATAAATACAGACTTTTCAGAAAAATACCAAGAAAATGATTCACTAGTTTGTTCTTCTATTAGTTCTTTATTTTCATAATTTACATTAAGTGGAAATTCAAGACCTGAAGAATTTAACAATGTAGTTTTTCCTTCAGTAGATTCACCTACAACTAAATACCAAGGTAATTCATATTGAGCGTTTCTTTTATATTTATATAGAGAAGATTTTTTAATTAATTTTATAGCTTCATTAAATTTAACTCTTAATTCTTTTACTTTTTTAGAAATAACTTTTTTGTATTCATTTCTTATGGCTAATTGTTCTTGTTTTTTTTGTATAACTTCTTGTGTTTCTTGTTTTTTAAATACTATTAGTAACAATATTATTAATACTGGAACAAAAAATATTGATAGTCCCAAAAGTAATCTGAAACTTAACTCTTTGAAAGAGTCAAACAAATATGGGCTTATAAATATAATAAATATCATTGCAATAAATGATATTAATAAAGACCAAAAAGTAAATGTTTTATACAGTGGTTTTTTCATTATTCTTTTCTTTCATAGATATTTTTATTTGTTAAATCATCATTAATCATATATTCTAAAGATGAACTTGATGAATTTAAACTCATTGTTAAACTACCATATACAATGATAAGCATTATAAATACAATAGAAAATAGCATAGGAAATGAAACTTTATTAAATAATTCAAACTTATCTTTAATAGGCTCTTGTTTTGTATAAAAATTAACAGGTTCTTTTCCTTGTACAATTTTTATTTGTTGAAATAAACTGTCTTTTATTAAGTTTAATTCTAGATCACCTCTATTTATTACTCTATATTTACCTTTGAATCCAAGATTAATACATACATACATTAATTCTAGGATATGAATATATTTAGCAGGTGCTTTTAAAAATTTATCTAACATATTGAAAAAATTATCTCCACCGTATGTTTCATTAAAATAAATACTTAACATACTATTATTAGACCAGTTATTATTATTTCTTAAACTTGTTGTATTCATTATTTCATCGATAAAAGTACATAAAATATATTTAGTTGTTAATTGTTCTTTTTCATCAATTTTTTGCTTATCTAAATCTTCTTCATATTTATCAATTTTTTCAATATAAACTTCTTTTATATCTTGAGAGTCTTCGATATTTTGTTCTTTATTAACTTCTAATACAAATTTTAAAATAGATGCAGCACTATTAATAAAAGGATTATTGCTAATGTCATAAATATTAGCTTGGTTTATTCTACTTCTTTTAAATGTACTAGTTTGTTTACTAATAGTAGTTGTTTTATAATCTGTATTTGTATCAAAATTTGTTAAAGTATCTGAATTATTTTTTGTTACTAATATCGTTTTATTAGCCATTACTCTTCCTTACTTATTTTTTATTGCCCATATTGCATAGTTTATATTATCTATTTCAGAAGAAAAATGAAATGCAAATCCAGATGATTTTAGAAGTTCTTCTTTTTCTTTATCATTTATTTGTATTGAATAATAAAGGTGATTTATTTTATGTGGTATCTCTTTTGGCGCATTTAGAAGTAATTTTAATTTATAACCACTAAGGTGGAAATTAACTAAATTTTTAATATTTTCTATAGTTCCAACTTTTAAACCTCTACTAATAGCGTCTTTTAACTCAACTGTTGATATATCTGCTTTTACAGAAAAAATAAATGTTGAATTACTTAACATTTCTTTATCTCGAATAGAAGATATAAATATACCATATTTTTTCTTTTCTATTAACATTGAGATACTATTTTGTTCTAGTACCATATCTAACATATCTTTTAATTCATTTATTACTGATGAAAAACTTTTTGCTTGTTCTAAATGGTTATATGTAAATTGTTTTAACAATCTTTTTTCTTTTTTCATATATACACTTAATTCAGCAGCCAATGTACTAAGATTTAAAAATAATTCATCAGGATGAATTTTATCTTGAGTTATTAAAAAATAAAATTTACTTTGATAACTATTTAATACTTGTAACATTAAATAATTACCTAATTCATTTGATTGCATAGTTGTATCTGTTAATTTATCTGCTAGCTTTTCAGCTCTGTAAGATAGCATTGTTACTATTTCTTTTACATTTGAGATTAATTTACTTGAAGCATTAAGGTGTAAAAATGTAGGTACAAATGCATCATCAAGTGATACATTAGAACTAGCACTAACATCAGCTATTTTAGCTATTGCTATTTTTACATATGCATTTTCTAACTCATCTTCAAATAAAAGTTTAAAATTATATTGTGCAGTTACTATTTCTCCAACACTATTCTCACCAGAGTTAGTATTTGGTACTTCATTATTATATATTGCTTTATATCTAGTATCTAAATCTTTTTGATTATCAAAATGAACATCATCACTTCCGTTTATATATGATGGTAACACTAAATATATAAACTTATTTGTATCTTTAACTGTAATATTTAAATTAAGATTTTCTAATCTTGTAGAATCAATATTAAATAATGTTCCATCTGGTAATATTCCAGATATTGCTTCTAATATAAATTGTCCTGTATTTAATAAACTTTTATCAATTTTTAGGTCAAATAATCCCCAAGCATTAGCTCTAGCATTTATTGTTCTTGTTCTTAATTCATAATTTACATATCTGTCATTTTGTTGAAAATGTTGTGGTCTAATAAATAAACCTTCTTTCCATACTACTTTATTTTGCATTATTCTACTCTTTTTATATCAAATTTATCTATTATTAATTCTTGAAAATTATATTGATCTTTTTCAAGATTTATAACGTACTTCCAAGCTAAATCATTTTTTATACTTCTAAACTTACCAACAACACCTAAAAACTTAGTTCTACTATCGAAAGCAACTTTATAAGTTTGTTTTTGTTCCGGTGTAATTATATATTTGGTTTGTGAAACTAAATCAGCACCTAAATTCTTTCCATTTTTTGCTAATATAGTCCAATAATCAAATTTTATAAATTTCTCTGCTGATTCTAACTCATAAAAATGTAACATCAAAGGAGAAGGAACTTTATTTATATCAGGATTAAGAGTACTTGTAGATTTTACGACCAAATTAATATGCGTAGGCTTTGAAGAACAAGCTGATAGTGTAAATATTATCCCTATAACTAGTAATAAGTTTTTTATTATTTTCATATTTTTCCTTATATTTTTGCTAAATTTATAGTAGCACTATTATTTTTATATTCTTTTATAAAATCTTTTTCTATAAATTCAATACCAAATGTATCATTTTCATCATCAAGTTTTGAAAATAATTTTTTATAAGCTGTCCACATTTGTATACTTTTTGGTATATATGGTATTATTTTACCTGTTTTTTCAAAATTATACTCTAGTGTTTTTGGTGAAAATTTATTTGAAGATATATTAATAATATTTTTTGTAGTTTGTTGCATAGCTATATTATGTAAATTAATTTCATTAAATGATTTAGTAATAGCATCAGAAATATTTACTTGATCTTTATTCTTTATATTTGAAGATATCATATTTAATGAAATTTCACCAAGTTTTATTGGATTAATTTCTTTTGGCTTATCTTTATTTTTACTGTATCTATTAGATTTTAAGATATCTGTTTTTATATCATCTGTTATTTTTAATGATTTTGATAAACCTTCAAGAGAATTTATTACAATATCTGATATTTCTGTCAATAAAATATCTCGTTCGTATTGAGTTAAAGTAGATATTTCTATTCCTAATTTCTTTTCTAATACCATTAGACTACTTAATGCTTCCATCTCGTTTAAATTAGATATTGTTTTTGCTATTGGTTCTACTATGATTTCTTCTGTATTATGATTAGTGTTTTTTTTGTTTATTACTTCTTCAATCTTTTCAAGTTTTACAACTTCTTCAACTTCTTCAATCTTTTTAACTTCTTCAATTTTTACAACTTCTTCAATCTTTTTAACTTCTTCAATTTTTACAACTTCTTCAATTTTTACAACTTCTTCTATCTTTTCAACTTTTTTTTCAAAACTAGGTAATATAATATGCTCAGATAATACATCGTTTACTTCTTCTATTTCCTCTACCATAGGCTCTTCTTCAACATCAATAAAATCTAATACATTTGACTTATTATTAAGTGTTTCTATAGATTCTTCTTCATCATAATCTGAATCTAATGAAAAATCATCTGGTATTATATTTCTATTTATTTGTTTGTTTTTTATTAAATCAGTATCTATATAATCATTATTAAAATATCTAGCTTGCAATTCATATTCACCTATTATAAAGACCATGTCCTCTTCTATTTTCAACAATATATTTTTTTCAAGTTTTTGGTAAGGTGTTTTAAGATAAGTTCCATTTGTGCTTATGTCTTTTACAAAATAACCATCATCTTTATATATTATTTCTAAGTGATTACTTGATATATAAGAATTAGTATCTTCAAGTAAAAAGTCAACATCATCTCCTCTACCTATTATTCCACCAGTATTAGTAAATTTATGTTTATTTTTTGAACCAAGACTTGTATTGTTTTTTACAATATCTAATATTAATTCCATTAATTTTTCCCTCTTATTGATTCAACTTTTGGTTTTGCTTGATACAATGGTTTATAAACATCATTAAAATTTGTACATGCTGTAAATGTGTTAATTAGCAAAGTTATACCCATTATTAAAAATAGTTTTTTCATATTTTATCCTTTTATTTATGAGTAATTAATATTTCATTAATTTCGTTAATAGATAAATCTATACTATTTATTTCTTTTTCTTCTACTGTACAATTTAAAATATATTTTGATAGTTTTGGCATTATATTTGTATTGATTATTAAATCAATATTTCTAGCTCCTGTATCAACGGTATTTGTAAGAGATGTAATATATTCTATTAATTTATCATCTATATGTAATACTATTTCTTTTTTAAGAAGTTGTTTTTGTATTATTTTCAATTTTAATTTTGCAATATTATTTAATGCAGATTTTTTTAGATTGAAAAATGGAACAACATTCATTCTTCCTAGAAGAGCAGGTTGTAAATATGCAGATAATATTGGCATAATATTTTTAGAAACTTCTTCAATACTAATATTTTCATTTTCAGTACACATTTGTGTGATTTCTTTTGTTGCTAAATTTGAAGTCATTATTATAATTGTATTTTTAAAGTCAATTAATCGTCCTTCACCATCATTTGCAACACCTTTATCAAATATATTGTAAAATAAATTTAAAATATCTGGATGAGCTTTTTCAATTTCATCTAACAATATTACACTATAAGGTTTAATTCTAACAGGATCAGTTAATTGTCCACCATCACCATATCCAACGTATCCAGGAGGTGACCCAATCAGTCTTGAAACAGTATGTTTCTCTTGAAATTCTGTCATATTTATTGTTGTAATAAATCTCTCTCCACCAAACATTAAGTCAGCAATTGCTCTTGCTGTTTCTGTTTTACCAACACCACTTGGACCTGCTAATAAAAATACACCAGCAGGAGATTCTTCATTTTTAAGACCAGAAACAGAAATTTGTAAAAAAGTATTTATATATGATATTGCTTCATCTTGTCCAATGATTCTGTTTTTCATATTTTTTTCAAGTTCCATAACACTTTTAACTTGTTCTTGTACCATACTACCTAAAGGTATACCAGTCCAAGAAGAAATTACTTCTGCTACTTGGTCTTTAGTTACATTATTGTGAACATAAGCACCGTCTTTTTGAATATCTTTTAATAATAAATTTAAGTTTTGTAATTCTTCTTTATCTGTACTTTGCTCTATATTTTCAAGTACGTTTAATTGTTCATCAAATGTTCTTGTAATATTTTCTCGTTTTGTTTCAAGTAGTTCAATTTCTTCATTTAATAACTTTATTTTATCTTCATAATCCATAACACCAGCATCATCATCTCTTTGAAGATGGCTTATTTCTCTTTGTATTTCTACAATATCATTATTTAATTTTTGTAAAGCATAAGGTTTATTTGTTTTAGATATTTTTACATTTGCACATGCTGTATCTAGTACATCTATTGCTTTATCAGGTAACTGTCTTCCTGTAATATATCTAGCAGATAATACAGCTGCTGCTTGAATAGCTTCATCTTCAATATACACATCATGTACTTCTTCATATTTACTAGCTAATCCTCTTAATATAGTAATAGCTGCTTCAACAGTAGGTTCTAGTAAATTTATTTTTTGGAATCTTCTTGAAAGAGCAGGGTCTTTTTCAAAATATTTTCTATACTCAAGCCAAGTAGTAGCAGCAATAGTTCTTAATTCTCCTCTTGCTAAAGCAGGTTTAAGTAAATTGGCAGCATCGCTTCCACCTTCATTTCCACCAGCACCAATTAAAGTATGAGCTTCGTCAATAAATAATATTATAAATTGTGTACTTGATTGAATTTCTTTAATTACGGCTTGTAATCTTCTTTCAAATTCACCTTTTACACTTGCACCTGCTTGTAATGCACCCATATCAAGTGATAATATTTGAGCATCATATAATTGTATAGGAACATCTTCTTTGATTATTTTTAATGCTAATCCTTCAACTACAGCTGTTTTACCAACTCCTGCTTCACCAACCATAATAGGGTTATTTTTTCTTCTTCTTAAAACAATATCAATTGCTTGTTTTATTTCATCATCTCTACATAAAACAGGATCAATTTTACCTTCTTTTGCCAATTGTGTTAGGTTTGAAGTATATTTTTCTAATTCATTTGAGCTTACTTTTGATATTTTACTTGATTTATTATCTATGTTATCATGAGCTTCTTTGTTTAGTCCAATAATTAATTCTTTTGCTTCTTCAAATTTTACAGTAGATAATTTTTTAAAATATGAAGTATTAGAATATTTAACACTATTATCAAACAATGCTAATATTAAAGAAGATTCACTTATATCATTATTTGATAACTTCATCATTGATACTAAATAAGCTTCTTCAATCCATGAAATTAGCACAGTAGAAAAAATAGGATTAGTACTTTCGCTACTTGATATTTTTGTACCTGCTTGTAAAGTATTATATATATCTTGTGAATTTATTTTATAATGAGCTAAAACACTATTAAATAAACTAAATTCATCTTCTAACATTGAAAATAATATATCTTCTATAAGTATTTCATTTCCACCTCTTTGAACACATCTTTGTACAGCTAGTTCTACATACGACTTTGTTTTTTCGTCTAATAAATTTATTAATTCTTTTAATTCTATATTCATATAATATTTTCCTTGATTTATTACTTATTTTATCCTATTTATTATTATTATTAGATTAGTTACTTGCAGTTTATAAGTAACTTCTCTATTAATACTCTACGGTTAATCTTTTATTCTATAATATTTAAAAATTATCTAAATATTTTCTTAAGCAATTAAAATAGATTCATCTATATTAGATTCTCCAATCCATGAGTTAACACCCAAAAAACTTTTGTTTTCATTACTCAAACTTGCTTTTTGTTTTGAGTGTTTTTTTATCTCAAAATAAACATCATATTCTAATGGTTCATCTAAAACAAAAGATATAAGTTCATTTAATTCTTTCATCTTATTACCATTTACACTATAATCTTGTAAATCTTTAATAGATGCATCTTTTAATGTAATTCTAAATTTACTACTTCTACTTACTATAGAATCACCAACTAAAAAATCACTTCCTAAAGATATATTTCCTAAACCTAGTTTAGATTGTTGTATTTTTGGTATATTATAAGATGCACTAATACATTGTATTATTTCAACATCTTCATGTGATAAATAATGACTAAGTATTATTTTCAAGGTGTTTGCAGACATATTTTGCATACTAAGTAATCCAATAAATGGAATTAATTTTTGTAGATTTAAAGAGTCAGTTTTTTTATTAGAATAGGAATATAAACCTAAAAATGATAATACATATTTTGAAAACTTATCTGTTAAATCACTTTTATACTGTGCATAATATCTATTTCTTTCCCATATAGGATATACAAATTTTTCAATATTATGATTAAAAATATTTAAAAAATCATATAAAATTTGATTTTCTCCCATACTGTTTAATACCATTTCACAATAACTAGATGGCATTGGTGATGATGATCCAAAAATACTTAAAAAGTTTAATGTAATTTCTACATAGATATCATCAAACTTATCAGTTTTAAAAAGTACATTGTGTACATCACTTCTTTGAAATGATAAACTTGGATTTCCCGTAAAAAATATTTTTTTATAAATTCTTGCATGATTTTCGTGTGGATATTTTTTTTCTAAATATGCCATTACTATATGTATTACTTTTGGAAGTTGATATCTTCTTATATTTTTTTTAAAATCTAAATTTATTTTCTTTATATTGAGCTTTTTACTCAAGACAACACCTCTGTACCCATTCTATAATCCCATGAAAATATATCTTCGTTTATTATGTCAACTGTTAATCTATGAAATGAGTTTATATTTCCATATAATGAAAAAAACTCATTAATAACAGAACAAAATAAATAAGCTTCACCCACACATGCAAATTTAAGAGGGTCAAGTACAAGATGTATATGCATGCCTCTTATTGGCATACCTTTATGTATGTATTCTTCTTTTGTTGACTCTATAGATATTATTCCCTCTAGCATTACAGTTGTTTTCTCTTTTTGTTTTGCATCATATGCACCAAAGAAATCATAAGTAGAAATAATAGTTTTTAATGTCTTTAAGTCATTTAAAGATAAATAATTTAAAGACATATTTGAAATCACACGCCATAAAAAATCACCAGCAATTGGAGGTGGATAACTTACACTAGGTATTGTTATATTTCTAAATGCAATATTTGTTGCATTAGATATACATATATCTCCCAATAATAATTTAGAAGGAGTGTTTTTATTAGTAGCTAATAATCTTACAGACATAATAGAATCACCAGTTAAAAGTTCATTATTATTCGAGTATGATTGAGAAAATCTTAAATATGTATTTGTTCTTTGTCCATCTGTTGATAATTTTACTCTAGGAGAGTAATACTCTTGAGATGAATCATTGTGATCAAATGATTCAAAAGGTAAGATATCTTGATAAGTACTTCCTCCACTTACCCAACCTCTAACACTAAGTATAGAAAATACTTCTGTATGATTTTTAGTTTCATTATTTGCTAATACTAAAAACTCTTCTTTTTCTTGTTTTTTTCTAATTGGTATTGAATCTGTCTCATATAGATTTAGAATTGGTGTACAATATAATGAGAAGTTTTCTTTAGTAGGAATGGCATTATGAAATAAAGATTTTTTTAATTTAATTCTTAGTGTAAATGTATTACTTTTTCTAAGTATATCAGTAGATATATTTTGAATTTTATTTATATTATCAATATTTACAAATAAAAATTTTTCTTTAAAACAAAAAAATTCTTGAAGTAAAATATATCCATCAAATACATTTTTTGCTTTTGGTAATATTGTTTCATCGCTATTAAATCCAAGTGTAGTTATTGAATTTTTATCAATTTTTATTGAATCTAATACTTCATTAGAATCATTTTTTATGATGATTTCTAAATCTAAAATATATTTAGTCAAAAATAAGTATAAGTCCATAGCTACAAACTTCGACCCACTAAGATGAATTTTTAGTTTGTCAAAATTTAATTCATCAAGTGTCCCTTTTGATGTCATTTTAAAATCAAGTTCTAAAATACTATTTATCGATGATTTATAGTATTCAACATTGTAAATATCTATAGGCATAATAGTAGTGTCATAAGAAGTTTGAAATCGGCAAGGTGATGTATCCCCTTGTACAAAGTTTTGAACCTCAAAGCCTTTATTTACAATAATATTATCATTTGAATCTGTAACAGATTCAAATTGTATAATACTATATGAAGGTACAGGTCTTACATAATGTGGCCACAACAATTGTACTAAACTGTGGGCTACTTCTGGTAATTCTTGGTTTAGTTGTTGTTTTAATCTACCAGTTAAAAATGAAAAACCTTCCAATAATCTTTCTACATCAGGATCTTGACCTTCTTTTGAAAGGTATGTTGATAATCCTGGATTTTTTCTTGAAAATTCTGCACCTTCAGTTCTTAGTGCAATTAATTCTTCTTTATAATAATTATTAAACGCCATTTTGATATATGTTTACTTTTCCATTTTTTAATAAATTTGCTTTTAAATTTATTCTTTGATTTTGTTTATTCACAATAATCAATCCTTCTATAAATATATTCATCTCATTGTAAGATAAACTCTCTTTTAATATTGAAACTTTTACTTGAAATAACCTTGGTTCATATTTATTTATACTATTCGTAGCTACAAACTCTATTTTCTCAATTAAATCTTTCATACTAAGATTAGCATCATTTAAATCAGGAAGACCATAATCATCTAGTGTTTGGGCACTTCCTGCATTAGTAGATAAAATTCTTGTTATAT
>Ga0256824_10001089_pt1 | contig 10494 bp, 11 predicted proteins | sample CV67metaG_FD_191570 | JGI IMG/M metagenome (GOLD analysis project Ga0256824, IMG submission 191570) | Hydrothermal vent microbial communities from East Pacific Rise, Pacific Ocean - CV67 | ecosystem: Environmental > Aquatic > Marine > Hydrothermal vents | place: Pacific Ocean: East Pacific Rise...
TGCTAATTAAAATCTCTTTCTCATGCATAACTAAGTCAATAACATCTAGGTGCATCTCTATAAGACTTTTAAGTATGGAAGCTTTTAAAAGTGGGTACTCAATAGAAGTTTTTGGAGGAGAGGAGCGAAGTGCTGCTTCTACCTCTTTGTTTGTGAGGTAATTATGTGGATTATCGAGTGACTCAATAAACTTCACAATTGATGCCTGCTTGAGTTCAACAACCTTCTCTTTGTCTAAAGATATTTTATAAACTATCTCCTCGATGCTGTTGTCTTCTAAGTACTCATAACTGTATGGCTTTGTATTTAATGTAAGAATTTTATGAAAATGTTGATCAAAGACTCTAAAACGAAGAGAGGCATTAAACTCCAAGGAGTCATCTATATCAAAGTTTCCATCAAGTGCTTTTTCAAGTGTCGCTTTTTTCATATCAAAACGAATATGTTTTAACTTTGCTTCCATCTTCTCAATAGTAAGCTTTTTACTTCGCACACCATGAAAAGCTTCATATAAAGAGACCTCTTCTTCTATGCTAAGGTCGAGTTCGCCAAGAAGGTCTCTGATTTTCTCATCTCTACCGAGTGAGAACTCTTTTGGCTTGTCTGATGCATAGACTTCCCCATTGGCTTCAAAAAAATTGAGTATATCTTGACGGAAACCACTATCAGCCTCACTCCACAACATCCGTATAGTTTTTAAAAGCACTTTACTAGAGTGTTCTATCTCTCCAATACCAAGAGTGTGAAAGAGTTCACTCAATGTTTCAGAACTTACCCTCTCTATACCTAAATCAAAAGGATCATCATCAAAAAACTTTCTAATTCTCTGATTTATTTTCGTGTTTTTTTTATTTTTTTTGCCCATGTGAAATTGTAGCCTAAAAGTAATAGAGTTCTTACAAATTCCTAAGTTTTACAAAAACTATAATCAATAATATGATAAAATTCCACTTATGAAACTTAGAGCTATACTCTCAATCTTTTTTATCATTGCTACTCTCGTTAGTGCTCTTCATGAAATTGAGCATATTACAGGGGAGCATGATAGTTCAACTTGTCAAATATGTATAGTTGATGATCACTCCGCTGCTGTAGATGTTATTAGCAGTGTTGCACTTGTAGTTCCAGCACTTTTTACATTTACACCTCAAGACTCAGTAGTAGACACCACACATACAAAAAAGAGTGCCAACCACTCAACTGCACCACCTTTTTTATCCTAAAAATTAACTACAAAAAAATTATAAAATAAATTAGGATACTTATGAAATATATACTATTACTCATCACACTCGCAGGCTATCTTGCAGCCCAAACTATTCACTCTAGTGCATCTACTTACATAGAAACTAAAACTTTTACTTCCTCTGTCCAAAAAGAAAATAGTATTCTTTATGGTGTTGGCGGCGATATTCACTACGGTGCTTCAGCATTTAAACTCGCTTATGAACATGGTGATACAAAGACAAAACAGCCGCCACTCAAAGATGATTTACATACGGATAAACTTTTTTTGAGATATGTACATACTCTCAACGAAAACTTCAAAGTCAATTTAAACTACTTAAGTGTCCTAAAAGACAATATTGCTCCAACAGATGGAGGAGTTGCTTATGGTCTTGGGCTCACATATATGCCAAGCAAAAGCATCTCTACAAACTTCACTCAGTATATGACTAACTATAGTGATTTTGATGTACTTCAGAGTGACTTTAAACTAGACTATAAGTTTAAACTAAATGCCTTTAAAATAAAAATATCTTCCATAACAAAATATATTACAATAGATGAAAAAAACCGTAACTCTTTTACGAAATTTGCTGATGATGAGTACCTAACAACTGCCCTTAAAGTTCATGCTCATTACAACTCTTTTCATTTTGGAGCAGGTGCTTACTACGGTAAAAGAGTTTTTGCCGTTATGAGAGATGGGTTTAAACTCCAACATCATGCTATGGAGTTCGATAGAACTTATGCTCTTGGTATTGGGAAAAATTTCTCCGACTTTGTGCTGCGTTTTCAGTATATTTACCAAAGAGCCGAAGAGCTTCCTGCACACAATGAAAATGTAGAAGTTCAAAACCTACGTTTTATAGCTAACTATAAGTTTTAACATTTGACTCATAAAAGTTCTATATAATTTCGCTATGAATTACCCAAATGAATGGACTCAAAAAGAGTTTCTATTTTATAAAAGAGAGTTAGAAAAAGAGGGAGTAAAAGTCCTTCTTGTTGATACTATTCTCTCTTCCATTGAGAAAGCCGACACTATTGTTTATAACCCTTATGAGATGAAAAGTTATCCTGATGGAACTGTTTTTGTCTTCTACTGCGACTCTGGTAAAGCGACTCTTGATAGGCTTAAAGAGTATAAAGAGAAGTTTCCAAACCAAGTCTGTATATCCCTTAAGGGTGGTCGCGGGTACTGGCGAAAAAACATGATGCTACTGGATAGTGATGTACTCTAAACATAAAAAACTTTTAAAAGAGTTCACTCTCTGCATAGAAGAAGAGAGGTTTTATGATGCACATGAAGCACTTGAAGAGATATGGTTCCCAAGACGTCATGAAGATAACAATGAAGTAAGACTACTCAAAGGTTTTATAAATGCTTCGGTAGCCTTTGAACTTATCAAACGCGGTCGTCAAAAACCTAGTGACAAAGCTTGGGCAAACTACATCAAATACAGACCCCTTTTATATAGGGTTTCCTCTCCTTTTTTAAATGATTATCATAAACTAGCAAGAGAGCTTGAATATCTAAAATATCAAAAAAAGATATAAACCTTTCCATAATCTCACTATAACTTGTTATAATTTCACAAACTTAAAAAGGACTATTTATGGACACTCAAACAGTAACAACAGAAGCGTCAAAATATACAGATATGGCTATCACTTATGGAAGTGAGTATGGTATAAAAATTATCTCTGCAATTTTGATTTTTATAATTGGTAAGTGGGCTATTAACAAAATAACTAAACTTACAAAACTTGGAATGGAAAAAGCAAATGTTGATAAAACATTAGTAGAGTTTGCTGAAAGCTTAATCTACTTCGTACTTTTACTTATGGTAATTCTTGCATCATTAAATGCACTTGGAATCAATACTACCTCTTTCTTAGCAGTATTTGGTGCGGCTGGTCTTGCTATTGGTTTAGCACTTCAAGGCTCTTTAGCAAATGTAGGGGCAGCTGTTCTTATCATAGTTTTTCGTCCATTTAAAGTTGGTGATTTTGTAGAAGCTGGTGGAGCTACTGGTACAGTTGAAGATGTAAACCTCTTCTCAACTATTATTGCACCACTTGATAACCGTACTGTAATTGTTCCAAATTCATCTATTGTTAGTGGAAATATCACTAACTACTCAATGAAACCACAGCGTCGTGTTGACCATGTATTTGGCATAAGCTACGATGATGACTTAAAACTTGCAAAAGCAACTCTTTTAGAGATTATGGAAGCTGATGATAGAATTTTAACAGAGCCTGCACCATTTGTTGCAGTTGGTGAACTTGGTGACAACTCAGTAAACTTTACTTTCCGCGCTTGGGTTGAAACTGCTGATTACTGGGATGTTTACTTTGAAACAATTGAAAAAGTTAAACTTACATTTGATGAAAAAGGTCTCTCTTTCCCTTACCCTCAAATGGATGTTCATATGAACAAACTAGAAAACTAAATAAAATAACAAAAGGAAAAAAAATGATTAAAAAAATTGCACTTAGTGCTCTTCTTGCCTCTACTTTAGTAGTTGCGGCAGAACCAGATACAAAAAAAGACGATAAGTTAGTTACACATACTGAACTTGGATATATCCAAACACAGGGAAATACTGAAACAACAGCTTTTAACCTTGATGCTAGTGTTAAAAAGGGATGGGGAAGAAATATTTTCGAACTGCACTTTGATGGTCAGTATGCAGAAGATAACAAAATTGAAACTAAAAACAAATACCTTATTGAACTAGAGTATGATTATGAGATAACAGACAGATTCGCATTTGATTATCTTGTTGGTTACAAAACAGATAAATTCTCTTCATTTGATTACCAGTTCTATACGGGTCCTGGTGCTAAGTATAAGGCTATTGTTTCACAAAAACACAATCTTTCAGTAGAGGGAAATGTTCTATATGCACAAGATAAAGTTTCTGATGTAAACTATGATGCTTCTGGAGATGTAATTAGTTACCCTGCATCAACACCTGTAGCTAGAACAGTTGATAGTGAAACTGATGACTATGCTGCATTTAGAGCTAAAGCAGTATATAGTTGGAAGATGCTTGAAAATCTTAATTTTGACCAAGAGTTGAGCTATAGAGGTTCATTTGAAGATACAAATAAATACTTTATTTTCTCAAAAACAGCTTTTAAAAGTAAGCTATCAGATATTTTTTCAGCAGGTCTAAGCTACAAAGTTGATTATGTAAATGAGCCTGGTGTAAAAGAGAAAACAGATACAACTCTTACAGCAAACCTTATTATTGATTATTAAGAGATTTTTGCCACAAATAAATAGAGTAAAATGATAAAAAAGCGATAAACGCGGCTACCAAAAATAGGTACTCCGCGTTTAGTTCGTAAAGATACCCAAAACTAAGAGCCCCTACAAAACCTCCCAAACCAAAAGTTAATCCAGAGTAAAACTGTTGTGCTAGAACCTTGTTTGTATAGAGCTGATGCAGGTAACTAATGGCGGCCGAGTAAAAGAGTGCAAAGCTAAGAGCATGAAGTGATTGTGCAAAAAATAGAACTGCTAAATTTTGAGGAAAAAGAAAGACTAACATCCATCTAAGAACTGCTGATAGAGTGGTGATTTGCAATAAGAACACAAGATTAAACCTCAACAACCTACCTTGAGTATAAAGCATTACAATCTCTACTAAAACCCCAAATACCCACAGGTTAATAGTCATCTCAAGAGTGATACCATAACCCGTTTCATAAATAGTAAAAAAGTTATAAAAAGCTCCAAAACTCACCTGCATTAAAATAAGCCCTAACCAGAGTTTCCAGTGTTTTAAAATTGTTATATCATTTTCTTGGCTTAATTTTTGAGTCTCTGTTTTTGCTATATTTCTTGCAATGACAAAAGCAAAAATAGCGGTTAAGATGGTAAATATAAGTAAATAAGAGAGTGCTACTTCAGCAGAGGAGAGAAACCTTACTAGAACTAGAGCAACCAAAACAAAACCTATAGAGCCAAAGAGGCGAATTTTTCCATAACTCTCTTTACCTATCACATCCAGAGCAATAACTTCAATATAGGGGAGAATAAGACTCATCCCTATACCTATACCTATGTTTGCAAAAAAGAGTGCATAAAAATTATGTAGAGAGAAGTAAAACGCGACCGCACTTGCCAACATAATCACAAGAGAGAGATTGAACTTTCCTACATCAAGGCGGAAACCTCTCGTAAAAGCAAAAGGTAGTAAAAACCGAACAAGTGGACCAGCGGCAAAAATAATACCAATCTCGCTACCGCTATAACCAACCATTGCTAGAACTTTTGGCATAAAAATAACATAGATTCCGACAATTCCAAAGTAAAAAAAGTAAAAAGTTGATAGGAGTATAGACATTTTGGAATTATAACGAATTTATTAAATGTTTCTATGCTAAAATATGTAATATTTGCTCTATAGTTGATATGCTACAAGGAGGTTAATTAATGCAAAGAGATATGAAAGACAATGACTTTATAGTCTCAAAGACAGACTTAAAAGGTCAAATTACATATGTAAATAAGATTTTTATGGAGATGTCAGAGTATAGTGAAGAGGAACTTTTAGGTCAACCTCATAGTATTATTCGTCATAAAGATATGCCAAAAGCAGTTTTTAAACTACTCTGGGACATGGTTCAAAACAAAGAAGAAATTTTTGCCTTTGTTTATAACCAAACAAAAAATGGAAATGATTACTGGGTCTATGCGAACATTACTCCATCCATAGATCAAAATGGAAAAATTATAGGTTACTACTCAGTGAGACGTAAGCCAAATCCAAAGGCTATAGAGATTTTAAAACCGCTCTATGCTTCTATGCTATCAGCAGAAAGAAGTGGTGGAGTTAGTGCAGGAATGAAACTCTTAACTGACATACTTAGTGAAAAAGGAGTAAGCTACAATGAATTTATCATCGCTATTCAAGAGTAAGCAAACTATCGTACTGCTAGTTGCATTAGCTGTTATAGCTATATATGCTCTTATTATTTCAAACTTTATTATTCTCCTTATTGCTATTTTAGCGATGCTTATTTCTATATTTATTCCCAGTGGGAGCAGTGTAAACAGTAGCTCAAGACTCACACAGGATATGCAGAGAGTTCTAAAAGACGCCGCTGAAGGAAAACTAGAGGGAAGAGTCACTCATATTCCTATTAACAACTCACTAGAGTCTAATTTTGCTTGGGCACTTAATGATGTACTAGACCAACTTGAAGCCTTTATGCGAGATACTGCAACTACTATAGAGAATGCTTCTGTTGGAAAAACATATAGAAGAACTTACTCTTCTGGTCTTCATGGTATTTTTAAAACAACCGCAAAAGAGTTAAATATGGCGATTAAGTCTATTGCTGGCGGTTATGAAACAAAAATTTTAGGAGAGATGTCACACTCTTTTTCTAAACTAGGTGGAGGAGTTGGAGAGGGTCTTATGATTATTCAAGAAGATTTAACTATCTCCTCTGAAGACTCCAAAAATATCGTACAAGTGGCACAAAAAACTGCTGATGAATCTTCAAATAGTCTTTCAAGTGTTGTAGAAATTGGAGAAAGACTTAACTCTTTAGTTAATTTAATTGCCTCTTCACATGAGGGAATTGTAGGGCTAGAGAGTCGAAGTCGTGAGATATCTACTGTTGTTAACCTTATTAAAGATATTGCAGACCAAACAAATTTACTAGCTCTAAACGCGGCTATTGAAGCTGCTCGTGCCGGTGAGCATGGTCGTGGATTTGCTGTTGTTGCAGATGAAGTAAGAAAACTTGCTGAGAGAACTCAAAAAGCTACAAGTGAAATCGAAATCAACATATCTACACTCCAACAAGATGCTAATGATATGAGAAATAATTCTGATGAAATCTCAGAGATTGCACAGAGCTCAACTAACGTTATTCAAGAGTTTGAAAGTACCTTTAGAGAGCTTAATACACTTGCTAAAACCTCATCTTCAAGTGCTATAAAAATTCAAAATCGTCTCTTTACAACACTTGTAAAAGTTGACCATATACTCTTTAAATCTAAAGCCTACTCAACTGTTTTAGATTCTAATCCATCTACAGTATTCCCAGACCATCACAACTGTCGTATGGGAAAATGGTACTTAGGTATAGGGAAAGAGCGATTTGGTCATACTAAAGCCTTTGGAGAGATGGATAAGCCTCACTCTATTGTTCATAACTCTGTATTTAAAAACTTAGTCTTTGTTGAAGAGAGAACAACACTAAAATTTGAAAATCCAAAAATCTTAACTCAGAATTTCTCAGAGATGGAAGATGCTTCTAAATTACTCTTTATGAAACTCAATGCAATGCTTGAAGAGTATGGTGATGGTAAGTAGTTAAAGCACTATTTACCAAACATTAACTTATAATTATTATAATTTTATTACTCGATTATGTTTTCCCCCTTTCATAAGAAGAGTATATCCTCCTAACAATTTTTTTAACACTCAGGCTTTCCCCCTTTTTTAGCCTGAGTGTTTCTCTCAATTATGCTAAACTTCTAAATGTCAAAAATAATCTTAACTACTTTAAACTCCCGATTTACTCACTCTGCTATTGGACTTAGATATATCTATGCAAATATGCAAGAGCTTCAAGCTGACTCAAAAATATTAGAGTTCAGTATCAACGATGCCATTCAAACTGTCGCAGAAGACATTTTAGTTCATAAACCCTCTATTATCGGTATTGGTGTCTATATTTGGAATGTTTCTGAGGTTAGTGAGCTTATTCACATAATAAAAAAAATAGCTCCTGAGATTACTATTATACTCGGTGGTCCAGAAGTTTCCTATACCCCTTTTCGAGTTAATCTTGATGACTCTGATTTTATTATTCAAGGAGAGGGAGATACCGCGTTTTATAAACTAAGCAGAGCAATACTAAGCAATCAAGCTCCCAAAGAAAAAATCATACCCATGTCTCTACCAAACCTTAAAGAGCTTGAACTTCCATACAAATACTACACTGACGATGATATAAAAAACCGATATATCTATGTTGAAATCTCACGTGGTTGTCCTTTTGAGTGTGAGTTTTGCCTCTCCTCTATGGATGAAAAAGTGAGAGCTTTTGATTTAGATGAAATTTTAAAAGAGTTTGAGATTCTTTGGAAAAGAGGTGCAAGAAATTTCAAATTTGTAGATAGAACTTTTAACCTCAATATGAAAACAGCAAACAGAATCTTAGACTTCTTTTTAGCCAAAGAGCCTCCTTATTTTGCACACTTTGAAGTTATTCCTGATCATTTTCCAAGTTCATTAAGAGAAAAAATTGCAAAATTTCCAGATGGAGCGCTCCAACTTGAAATAGGCATACAGACTTTAAACCTTGAAGTAGCCGATAATATCTCCCGTCTTCTAAACCTCAAAAAAGTTGACGAGAACATTAGCTTTTTAGAGCATAAGACTCATGCCCATATTCACCTAGACCTCATCGTTGGTCTTCCGGGTGAGACACTAGAGAGCTTTGGAAAAAACCTCGACAAACTTGTAAGCCTAAGCTCTTGTGAAATTCAGATAGGTATACTTAAAAAACTCTCAGGTACCTATATCAAACGTCATGATAAAGATTTTGCAATGGTTTATAGTGACAAACCCCCTTATGATATTCTCAAAAACTCTCTTCTAAGTTTTGATGATATTCAGATGATGAAACGTTTTGCTAGGTTTTGGGATTTAACTTATAACAGCGGAAACTTTAAACGCTCTCTTCCACTTCTGTGGGCTGAATCTACTGTTTACGAAGAGTTTCATCTCTTTAGTCTCTGGATATACTCTCAAACTGCATCAACATGGAAAATATCGTTACAACGTTTAGGAGAGCTTCTATTTACCTACCTTAGTGAAGTCAAAAAACTTGACTCAGAGCAAGTTGCTTTAGAGATGCTAGAAGATATGATGAAACTAAAAGGAAGAGCAGTTCCTAGCTACTTAAAACCTTATTCAAAGAACTTCAAACAAGATGCTAAAGAGGGAAGTTCTGGGTTTAACAAAAGACAGACTTAGGAGTTTTCAAGAACTCTTTAGTATAATAATTACTATGAAAATTATTATATACCTATTTTTAACAATATTACTATTTTCTCCCCTCAATGCAAAAGAGAAGCTTATCACTCCTAAGCTAATCGAAGATGCAGATAAAAAATATAAACTATATGCAAAAAATCGATTTATCGCCATAGATGAAAAACTTATAGAGGGTCTTAAAGATGCAAGTGAGATTAAAAAGCTAAACACCGTTAACACCTGGGTCAACTTCACAAAATACAAGAGTGATATGAAAGTCTATGGTGTTAGTGACTACTGGGCTACCCTTTATGAGTTTATTGGTAAGGGAAAAGGTGATTGTGAGGACTACACAATTGCTAAATACTATATTTTAAAAGAGCTTGGAGTAGACCCTAAAAAACTCAAGTTTACCTATGTTGTTTACAAAGATAGAAAGGGTAGAAAAATTTCGCACATGGTTCTCTCTTACCTTAAGGTACCCAACCCAAAATCTAAAGATGATTTTCTCATCTTAGACAACAACAACCGTCTTGTACTACCCGCTTCCAAAAGACCTGACCTCATCAAAGTGATTAAGATGATAAATGGTGACACGGGTGCAAAATCTAAAAAATGGAAAAAACTCGAAGCTGGAATGAAAAGGAAAAAATTATGACACTCTTTAAACAGATGGCAATTGCCATATCACTCATTATAGTAGTTATGTTAGGTGCTGTGATGGCAATAAACTATCACTCTGCAAAACAAGATATGATACAGAGCCTCTATGAAACCACTGTAAACAATATTTCAACTCTTACAAATCGTTTAGCGGATGCAGGAGCAGATAGTGCCCTTCTTACGAGCACCATCGATGCAGAGTTTGACAGTGGCTACTACCGAATGATAGAGTTTAAATCTAACGATGGGACTATGGACTATAGACAATTTGATTCAGACCCTATAGAGGGTGTCCCTGCTTGGTTTATCAATCTTTCTCACATTGAGCTTGAGAGTGTCTCAGCTGATGTATCTGCTGGATGGAGTATTATAGGTATAGTAAGTGTAGAAGGTGATGTTGGTGTAGTTTATAAAGCTCTCTATAAGATGTTAATTCACCTAAGTTACCTCTTTGTAGTCTCTGTTGTAGTTGCTCTTCTCCTTCTTGGTATCTTTTTACACTTTGCACTTAAACCACTCAACAGTGTTCAAAAACAAGCAGCAGCTATTCTTAGAAATGAGTTTATCATCCAAGAAAAAATTCCTTTTA
>Ga0256824_10001090_pt1 | contig 10494 bp, 12 predicted proteins | sample CV67metaG_FD_191570 | JGI IMG/M metagenome (GOLD analysis project Ga0256824, IMG submission 191570) | Hydrothermal vent microbial communities from East Pacific Rise, Pacific Ocean - CV67 | ecosystem: Environmental > Aquatic > Marine > Hydrothermal vents | place: Pacific Ocean: East Pacific Rise...
AGAAGCATTCTTTCTTGCGTACCAAAGCTCTTTAGCTTCATCGTCATCTTTTGCTATTCTAAACTCTGATGCACCATTTTCTTTAAACGATGCCTCTAGGGTCTCTAGCTGAAAGGCTACCTCTTCAGGTACGTTTCCATCTACATCACCTACCAAAACAGCACCTGCATCACTAGGTAAATTAACACCCAATTTGTCTATAAGGGCTTTTATAACCAAGGCATCTAAAAACTCCATTGCCACAGGGTTAGCACCTGCTGAGAGAGATTTAAATACAGCGTTCATCGCGTTATCAACCGAAGGGAAAATTCCCATGTAGGTTTTTTTGTACTTTGGTTTAGGTATGAGCTTTAGAGTAAGCTCTGTTAAAACAGCCAGTGTCCCTTCTGATGCTATAAGTATACCAGCCGTGTTGTACCCTGCTACATCTTTAATGGTTCTTTTACCTGCACGTATAATGTCACCATTGGTTCGTACAGCTCTTAATGCCATCACGTAGTCTTTGGTTATACCATACTTGGCTGCACGCATTCCCCCAGCATTTTCACTTACGTTTCCACCCAGAGTAGAGTACTCTTCACTTGCAGGGTCTGGTGGGTAGAAGAGTCCAAGCTCTTCTACATGTTTTTGTAAATCCATGTTGATGACTCCAGGTTGTACCACGGCTACCATATTTTCTGTGTCTATCTCTAAAATCTTGTTCATATGCTTTTCCATGGCAAGAATAATCCCACCATTGGCAGGTAAAGCACCACCTGTAAAGCCAGAACCTGCACCACGAGGGGTGATGATTATGAGGTTCTCGTTACAGTACTTTAAAATGTCAGAGACATCTTGTTCATTTCGTGGGAAAATAACAGCGTCAGGCTCATAACGTGTTCGGGTTGCATCATAACTGTAGGCTATCATGTGGGCTTTGTCGTCGTAGATGTTTTCAGCCCCTACCATGTTGGTAAAGGCTTTTAAGTGTTTTTTATCTATCATAATAATTACTTTGTAATGGCTTGAACAGCCTTATTGTAGTCCGTGAGTACTACTTTAGTCATTCCAAAAATGGAAGTGTCCATCTGTTTAAAACGTGCAAAAAAAGGACGCATGGCATTATCTGTTTTAACGGATATATTACTTTTTCCTATAATTTTTCTACTAATAGGATCAAGAACATATAGACCATTATTTGAAATAATAAGTACCAAACCGACTTGATTTTTTTTAGCAAAATTTTCTAAGTTATCCAGAGATATAGCAGATTGAGCTTTACGCATAAAGTCCAAAGCAAATCTATCTGGGTGAATCCAAGTTTTTTTAAATTTTTTAGTAATGTTTGCATAGCTTATTGCATCTGGTGCAATAAGTAAGGCGTTATTGTAAAAGTTTCCTAAAACAACTTTGTCATTTACTTTTGATGCAGTATTAATGTTGGGTATGTTGTCATGAGGAATAGCTGTATAGGGTAGAAGAGTAGCTCTTCCATTTTTATCTGTAATAATAGCATTGGTAATAGCCGTAAGCCCATTACCATAATCGTGAACAACGATGCCACTCATACCTTTTGGTACAGAAGTTGCTAAAATTATTTGACCATTGGGGTTAATATTTTTAATAGTTGTTGTAATACTTTGAGGTAAGGCATCTGCCATAAGAGAGAAACTTATCAACAACAATAAGAGAAGTTTTTTCATAGAAATCCTTGAAATAGTAGGACGTAATATTTTACGTTTTAATAATACGATTATACTTGTAAAATATTAATACGCCCTAAATTGCTTAAACTCCATCAACTCTTAGTAATTTTGTTTTTCCTACCATAAGGTCTATGGTCATACCCATTCTTTTAAATACAGATTCTTGTCTGTACTCAAGATTATGTTTTTTACAAATTTCTTTAATAAGTGGCTGAGTCTTTTGGTAAAAGCTTAATGGCATATCGGGGAAGATATGATGCTCTACTTGATAGTTAAGGAAGCCGTGCATATAGTCAATGACATCTGAACCTGTATTGTAGTTAACTGAACCCATAATCTGTCTAAGATAAAATTCTCCTTGCCCTTTATATGGTTCATTAAACATATAGATATCATCAGCAGAATGGTTAGGTACAATAACTAAAAATGAGTGTAAATTAGCGAATGCTTCTGCCATAACAATAACAATAAGTGCTGTAATAACAGCCGAAACTCCTAAAGGCAGGAAGAGTGCAGGAACAATAATAAAATGTACAGCAAAGTAAGGAATGTAATAGTTCCACCAAAGTTCAAATCCAAAAGGTTTTCTTGGGTCAAACTCGTAGTCGAGTATCTCCAGTTTATTGTCTTCTTTTAGTTTTTTATTTTTTAAAATTCTTAGTGTATTTGGTGCATAGTATGTAAATTTCCATGTTGCCGCAAATATATAAACAAAGAGTCTTCTAGCCCACATAGGTGTTTTTGAGTTAATAAGCCACTGCATGTTTCTTTCAACATTATCTGGGTCATCGGTTTCACCTAGATGATAGTGGTGCATAATATTATGTTCATACATCCATGCATCTGGTTTAATCCAATCTAGCCAATCAAGATATCTTCTGCTTCCTTGTGCATAGTATTTCTTTTTATACTTTTCAGGAACATTGGGTACTTTATCATAGGCTCCATGTAATACTGGGTGCGTAACATTTGACCATCTACCAACATTTCCTGTACTAATGAGTGCTGCTGCTACAAATGCCAAAGCCCAAAATGCAAAACCACTAACTCCTGTAAGGCTAATAGCAACAATAAGAAGAAAACCAGAAAAAGTAGCCATTCTTCCCCAACGTTCCATTTTTAATAGATGTTGAAAATCTTCCTCTGAAGGTGCTCCTATGGTTGCTTTTGCCTCTTCAATATCTTTTTTAAGTTGCTCTTTGTCTATTTGATCATACGGAGTGTATTGATGAGCTTGTGACTCTAACTTTGACATTACTATCCTTTTATTTTTGATGATTTAGATTCATTATATATAAATTATTATAATAAGCTTAATAATCTCTAGTGATAGTTAGGTGATTTTTATTTATATATATTTTTGTTACACTTTATGGGAAAAAGATAACATATAATATTATAATTAAATATTTATTAATATTTTTTTTGCTTCTCTTGACATTTTTTTTATACGGTATTCATGTTTAGAAGCAGAACTTCTGTCGGGGTGTTTTTCACGATAGACCAAGGTTACAGGTCGACGAGCTTTGGTGTATTTCGCACCTTTATCAGAACTATTGTGTTCTTCTATACGACGTTCTAAGTCAGTGGTTATTCCAGTATATAAAGTGTTGTCTGAACATTGAACTATATAGGTAAAATATGCAGTTTTATTCATGTTTATTTACTTTTGACATGGCTTCAAACCAGTTACGTGTAAACTGTTTTTTTATGTAAGCTTCAGAGTGAGGAACAAAACAGCCTGCACAGTTTTGGTGTATGGTTGTCTCTGAAATGTATTGACTTCCATCTTTAGACTCTATATCACAGGTTGAAAAAAGTGTACGCTCTTCTATCTGTTCAAAGCCATCGTCTTTGAATCTAAAGTTGGGACAGGCACAGAAGTAACAGTTAAGTTCTTTGTTGTCGTGACACTTTTTATTCTCTTTGTATAGAGGACAAAAATCAGGCTCTTTTTTAACCATATTGTCAAATCTAAAATATTTGATGAGTTCATCATCACTTAGGTGTGTGAGTTTTTTTATAATCGTTTTGTGTTTTTCTCCATGAGCTTGAAACCAAGAACTGTATGACATTTTTTTCTCTTTTTTTTGAATTATATCATAAAAGTGGCAACTGCTAAAAAGAGTAGTATCTCTACTGTTTCAAGTGTGGTTCCCAATACATCTCCATTTACAAAACCTATTTTAGACTTTATGTAAAAAGATATCAATAAGGCTAAAATCAAACCCAGAGCCAGTAGTAAAATAAAGTTACTCATAAGTATAGAGCCAATAAATATAAAAATAAGATAGGTAGTAAAGAAGTACTTAAATGTAAACGACTCTTTTAACTGTGTAGAAAAACTGGAGTTAAAAGTATGAACTTTAAAAAGTAGCAGAAGTGACAAACGGCTAATGATAAGAACGGCTATAAATTCCATAAGAAAGTTATGGGTAAAAAGATAGACAATGCCTGAAACTTTTAAGAGTAGAAACCCTATGGTATAGAGAACGCCCATGGCTCCAACAGTTGGTTCTTTTATGATGGCATAAGCATCTTTCCCTGAGTGAGAAGCGTAGATAGCATCAGCCACATCTATAACAGCTTCGGTATGAATGAAACCATAAAGCATCATGTATACCACAGCCGTAATCGTTGCTCCATACCACTCTAAATGAGCTAGAAAAGAGAAGAGTAAAACTGTTACTAAGCCCAATACCAAACCTACAAAAGGTAAAAACATAAGCATAGCGGCTAAAACATCTTTTTTTGAAAGGTCGTTACTCTCTTTAAAATTGATGGGTAATATAGAAAAATATGAGAAGGAAAACTTTAATCCAAGATAGAAGTTTTTTATAAAATTTTTAACTTTATTGTTCATTTGTTAGACCTTATTAATTTTTAATTATTTGGAAGACAGGGTATAATATGAGCCATATTATAATAGAAGGATATAAAATGTTTAGAGTAATTCAGTCTCTTTTTTTATTTTTAGGGTTTGTCACATTTATAGCTTGTGGTGGAGGAAGTACTGGTAGTAAGAAAGCAGATAATCAATTAGAAAATAATATAGAAGAAGAACATGCAGAAGAGGAGTCTAATCGTATTTATGGAGTAAAGGGAAAGTACAGTGTTGCGTCACCTTGGGAAGAGCCAGATAGCAATATGTCTGTAGTCTATTACCCTTCAATTATAAGTAAATCTTCTCCCACTCCTGTTGTTTTTTTTGCTCCAGGTTGGGAGTCGGTTAATCATAAGTCCTATGAAACACTTTTAAAGTTTATAGCCAGTCATGGGTATACGGTGATTTATGCGAAAGATGATACAGGTGCATACTCTGGCAAACATTTGATTAGATATTTTAGAGAGATGATGAACAACTCAGAAGTTGAACCCTATGTAGACACCTCAAGAATAGGTGTTATAGGTCACTCTTCAGGTGGAGGACATGCTTTTAAAATTTTGAAGGAGTTTTCTGATGAGGGTTGGGGTTCAAAAGGCAGATTTCTTCTCTCTTTAGACCCTTGGTTTGCGTTTGATATGAATAAGTCTGATATGAAAGCCCTCCCTTCTAATACCAATGTAGTCATTATACAGTTTGGAAAAGGTGGAGAGAGTAAATCAAATGGTACAGATACTAGAGTTCCTTTGAGTGAGTATTATCTTTTATCTTCCATACCGAAGTCTCAAAAAGATTATCAGGTATATGAAAGTGCAACCCATTCGTATCCCGTAGGAGCTAAAAACTATAATGAGATGCAAGGTATTTTAAAACCTTTGGATGCTCTAATGGAGTATACATTTAAATCATCAAAAAATTTAAAAGCTCATCAAGTAGCATTAGAGGTAGGAAGTGATGACCCTTATAAAAATGGTCAGGGTATACAGTCTGTTAAAGCAACCGATACCTACCATTACAGATGTGATGGTAATGATAACAGTGGAGCTATAAGAACACTGGTAGAGACAGATATAGACTACTGTGCTATGGAGAAGTAAGTGCTTTTTTTAGTGTATGTATAGAGTTTAAATCTTTAACAGCGATACGAATATAACTGTTATTTAAGCCATCAAAATTAGAGCAGTCTCTTATCATGATTTTATAGGGTATGAGTCTTTTTTGGAACGCTTCTGCTTTTATATGTTTTAATTTTATGAGAAGGTAGTTGGTAGAGGAGGGGTAGACCTTCTCTACTAAAGAGGAGTTTTCTACTACCTCTTTTAACAGTTCTCTATGTTTTACATTTATTTTTCTAGCTTTCTCAACAAACTTTTCATCTTTTAATGCAGCTTGTAGATAGTGACTGTCAAACTCAGATATTTTCCAAAGGGGTTCTTTTTCTCGTATATCATCTATATTTTTTTTATTAGAGATTAAAGCTCCTACTCTTATACCTGCTGAACTATAAAACTTGGTCATTGATTTTAAAATATAGAGTTCATCATACGCTTTTAAATATTTGATAGCCGACTCAAAGGGTGTAAAGTCTAAAAATGATTCATCTATTAGTATGGTACATTTTTTCTCTATCCATTTTTTCATGAGCTTCTCTATGTTATAAAATTTTCCATCAGGAGTAGAGGGGTTAACAAATACAATAAAGGAGTTCTCCTTAACCTCTTGCGTTATATCTTCAAAACGGGTAATAAAGTCTATGCTGTAGTTGTTTAAGTAAGCTGTTTTTTTATACTCTAAATAACATGGAGAGTAAAGTGTCGCATGGTTTAGGTTAAGTTCTCTAAAAAGCGTATAGATGGCAGTGGTTGCTCCGTTAAAGAGTTCTATTTGAGTGTTTTCTATGTTATAAAGTTTTGCTATGGCATTGTATAGCTTATTGTAGTTGGGGTAGGAAGAGATATTCAGGGTGTTGAAGTCCAGTTCTATTTGTGGTTTTACGAAGTTTATATTGGAAGAGAGGTCTATTATATCTTCACTATAACAGCCTATCTCTTTAGCAAATCTTTTTATGTCACCACCGTGTTTATAGTTGAGCATAGATGAGTGTTCCTAATGTTATAATAATGAAAATATCTAATCTCCATTGGAAAGAGAGAGCTTTTTGAATATCATCAGAAGTGATATTTTCTCTACCTTCTCCGAACCAAGCTTTCTTTTTTACTTTGCCAAAGTAGGCTGTGTCTCCACCCAGTTTTACTCCAATAGCCAGTGCCATAGCTGAGATGGGGTGACCTGCATTGGGGCTGTCATGTTTCTTACCATAAGTATAAAACTTTAAAAAGGCTTTCGGGCTTCCCATGAGTATGGCTATTAAAATGGCAGTGATTCTAGCAGGAATAAAATTTACTACATCATCTAAAATGGCAGAAAATTTTCCAAACTTTTCATAATGTTCATTTCTATAGCCTACCATGGAGTCAAGCGTATTGATAGCTTTATAGATAAATGCACCCTCTAAACCAAAAATAGCCAAATAGAAAAGAGGAGCGATAACACCATCACTTAAGTTCTCTGCATAGGTCTCTATGGCTGCTTTATTGATATCTGAAGAGCTTAACTCTTTGGTGTCACGGCTGACTAAGTATTTAATGTTTTTTGGGTTTTTTATAATCTCTTTTACCGTACTGTAGAGCATGTTTGAAGCGATGGTGGTAGAAGCAATAACTGCTAAAATAAATATTTGTAAGTAGGGGTGTTCTTTTCCCGACAATAAAAGAAGAGTGAGATGAATAGAAATATAGGTAAGCAGAAGCAGTGAAACTGTTAAGAGTAGACCTTTTAAAACAGAGTTAGTATAAAACTTTTTTTCAAACCATTTAATATAGTCACCCATAAGAACAACAGGATGTTTTATAAAAGAGAATTCACCAAAGAGTTTGTCGATGAGGTAGGCAAAGAAAGTTATGGAAATATACATTTAGGAGTTTACTATATGGCTCTTTTTATCTGTGCCCATTTCTCTTCTTCTTTTGAGATATCAAGTATACTGTAGAGGTTTTTTTCTTCAAATTCAATACGTTCTGTCAATACATCTGCCAGTTTGTTTAAGGTAGTGAAAAAATCATCATCAAGAGGAGTTTCATCACGTGTGTATTTGGTTAAGAACTGCATAAGTGTCATTTTTACATCTTTAAATGTGGCTATAAACTCTTCAGTATGTTTTTTATTTTTACTTGTAAGTCGGTTTTTATCTTTTAAGAGTTTATAAAATTCTATATTTTCATCTGTTACATGGTCAATAACCAAGTTGTTAAGAGAGACCAATATTTTTTTAGTTTTTTTATGATTGTTTTTTGAGTATTCAGCAATAACTTCATGTGTTAAAAGAATAATTTTTTCATGTTCTTTTTTCCATTTTTTTATTAGTTTTTGATTTTTTGATAAGAACAGTGATGAGAACAAAATTAACTCCTTTCAAATAGTGTTAAACTTATTATATCATTAAAACTATTTAATCTTAATATGTTTTTATCATTAAAAAGTATATTTATATATTTGGAAGATAGATATACTTTCAATAACTTTTATTTAATAATAATTTAATATAATCATTTTAAATTAACTAGTATTTTAGTTATAAAAGGATAGTAATTGCAAGAGCAAAAAGAAGAGATATACAATTATGAGCGTGAGTTGTTTCATCAAAAAGAACAGGTACATAGACAAGAGATAAAAGCTTTAAAAAAAGAGATATTTATCTCTAATCTAAAAGCTTGGATTATTGGATTTATTTTATTAGTAGAGGTTATTTTTATAGGAACGCTTTTAAAAAAATCAGGACTGTTTTTAGAAGAGAGTTTTTCAGCGAATAAAGTGGCTGTTGTGCGTTATAACAAAGAGGTAACTGAAGATTTTACCACAACAGTTATGGAGAAGATGGATGCCATAAAAGAAGATGGTTCATATAAATCTGTGCTATTTATTATGGGTTCTCCTGGAGGAAGTCCTACAGCCAGTGAAGAGTTGAGCGAGTACTTAAAAGCATATCAAAAAGAGATGAATATTACGATGTATGTGGACTCCATTGCTGCCAGTGGTGGGTACTATATTGCTTCAGCTGTTAAACCTTTAATCGCCAATAAAAATGCTATCGTTGGTTCTATTGGTGTGATTATGCCTCATTATAACTTGGGTGAACTTGCTGATAAAATAGGTATAGAAGAGGATTTTATGGCAGCAGGAAAATTTAAAAAGCCTATCTCTTATTTTTCAAAAATTGATAAAGAGAATAAAAAGTATATGACTGAGCATCTGCTTAAACCAACCTATGAAAACTTTGTGCAGTCGGTTGCAGATAATCGTGGTTTAACAAAAGAAGACATTCTTCCTTTTGCCGAGGGTAAAATATTTATAGCCAATGTTCCCGAGATACAAGGTATTTTGGTAGATGAAATCTCTTCACTGTACCGTGTAAAAGCAAAAATACGTAAAGATTTAAATGCTACAAAAGTTGATTTTATAGCTGTTAATTTAGAGAAAGAATCCTCTTTTCTTCCCCAAGTTAAAGTAGATTTGAATTTAGAAGCGTTGAGCAATCAGATAAGATTGCGTTAACCTTTTAACTTTATCCAAAGCAGCCCAATATACTCATGTAGAGCCTGTTCGGTTTTGCGTAGTTGTTCAGCATCAAGGATACCTATATCATAGAGATAATTGTCATTGCATGGAGCTGGAATAGGAGTTAATCCTTCTTTTTGAAAAAGTTTCATGGCTCTGGGCATATGGTAAGCAGAAGTTATAAGGATAAAGGAGTTGTTTTTTAAACGATTTTTTAGAGCTATGGCTTCCTCTTTTGTATCTTTAGCTCTGATTTGGCTAAAGATTTGTTCTTTTTTTATGCCTGCATCTTCTAATAGTTTGGCTGTTATTTTTGCATCTGAAGTACCAATTAAAGAATAACCAGAAGTTATAATTTTTAAGTTTTTATTTTGCTGATAGAGTCGTACTGCTTCCCACGCTCTATGTTCCCTATCTCCTCCTAATAGTAAAATGTATTGAATATCTTTGGGTACTTTTATTAATCTTGGGTATTGATGGACTAAGGGTTTCATAAGAGCATTTGTAATGGGAGCAGAGCTAATAAGTAAAATCCATATAAAAGTGACCATGGTGTAAATGGTAGCTTTTTTTATTTTTTGTTTATAAATAAACCATAATATGAGAAGAAGTAAAATCATCGTAATAGGTAGGGGCATTAAAAAAAAGGATACACCTTTTTTAAGTAAAAAACTATATTCCATATTTATTTTAATCTCCTATCTAGTCCTAGTGTTACTTCATAGACTTCATCACAAAAAGAGGCAAGTTTTTGCCCAATGATTCCTGTCATGTCTACAAACTTTCGGCTCTCTTTATCCATAGGAATTACGCCTCTGTTGACATCGTTGAGAACAAAAATAATGTTAGCATTATTTAAAGAAAGGTTTTCTAGCTGTTCTAAAAGCTCTTCCTCTGTTTTATCAAGATTATTTAATAGCCACATAGAGATGCAGTCTACCAAATAAGTTTCATCATTTTTAATAACCTTGGGCAAGTTAAAAGACTCTTCAATGGTCATAAATAACTCTTGACGCTGTTGTTGATGCTTCTCTATACGTGTATGCATTTCACCATCGTTGTAGCTGTTGTTATAGGTTGCTATGTAGAAAGGCTTTTTACTTTTAGAGAGTTCAAGTGCTTTTTTTTCAGCCAATAAACTTTTACCTGACTTTTGTCCACCATAATATAAAATTTTCATCTATTTTAAAAACTCTTCAACTTGTTTGGTAATGTCTGTTTTGCTTAGTCCATTTAAAAACCCGTACATTAATGCTCCACCAGCTCCTACACCCTCTTTTGCTTCTCCTTCATCATAAAGTTTTAGAGCAG
>Ga0256824_10001091_pt1 | contig 10488 bp, 10 predicted proteins | sample CV67metaG_FD_191570 | JGI IMG/M metagenome (GOLD analysis project Ga0256824, IMG submission 191570) | Hydrothermal vent microbial communities from East Pacific Rise, Pacific Ocean - CV67 | ecosystem: Environmental > Aquatic > Marine > Hydrothermal vents | place: Pacific Ocean: East Pacific Rise...
GCTCCTTGTACATTTTATATGTATAAAGAGAAAGGTTCTAGCACAATTCAAATGGCTTACCCATCTGTATATAACTGGTTGAGCTCTTTAGATATTACAGATAAAGCATCTACAAAAGTATTGGTAGATGCTCAAAATATGATGATAGAAGTTGTTAACGAAGTTACAGAGTAATAAAAGTTTAAAGATAAGGCAAATATAATGGCAATTTCAAGAAGAGAAGCATTAAAAATTTCAGGTATAGCTGTTGCTGCAACAGCGGTAGCAGGGTGTACAAATCAAAGTGAACCAAAACCTAGTCAAGAAGCTAAAGCTACTAGTTATAAAGCACCTATCGCTGACTCTAAAAACCCTAGGGTTGTAGTAGTTGGCGGTGGATGGTCTGGGCTTTCTATTGCAAAATATACAAAAATATTTGCTCCAAATACAGATGTTATTTTAGTAGAACAGAGACATGAATTTATCTCATGTCCAATGAGTAACTTATGGTTAGTTGATAAAATAGAACTTGAGTATTTAACACATGATTATCTTCAAGCTGCAAGAGAAAATAACTATACTTACTTTCATGCAACTGCTGTTGGACTCGATAAAGAAAACAGAATCCTAAAAACGAGTGATGGTGATATTAGTTTTGATTATTTAGTCTTTGCCCCAGGTATTGACTATGATTATTCTCGCTGGACAGATGATATTGCATTTGAAACGAGACTTAGACAGGAGTATCCTGCTGGTTTTATACCAGGTTCTGAACACTTAACACTTAAAAATAAGGTTCAAAACTTTAAAGGTGGTAACTTTATTTTAACAGTTCCTAGTGGAAACTATAGATGTCTTCCTGCCCCTTATGAAAGAGCATGTATTATTGCCGACTACTTTAAACAAAAAGGTCTCAAGGCTAAGGTTGTTCTACTAGATGAAAACAATGCTATAACAATCAAAAAAGAGGGTTTTCAGTCAGCTTTTGATGAGCTTTATGGTGATTATATTGAGTATATTCCAAATACTATTATTAAGAATATTGACTTAGATAATAAAATTGTAGAGACAGAGTTTGACGAAATAGAATTTGAAGAAGCTGCTTTTTACCCTCATGTTAGAGGTGCTAAAATTCTAGAAAGAGCTGGAGTTGCAAAGGATGCGAAAAACATGCTTGAAGGGGATATTAATCCATTGACTTATGAAGTAAACGGATTAAAAAATGTTTTCATTACTGGAGATGCTCGTCCAATGGGATTCTCTAAATCAGGAAATACTTCAAACTCTGAAGGGCATTTTGTTGCAAAACTAATAGCACAAAAGATTAATAAAAGTGCAGTAGTAAAATGGGAGTCTCCTACTACTACTTGTTTTTCTGCTGTTTCTATAGCACCAGAGAGAGCTATATATATCTACACTCAGTATGCATATAATAAAGAGAACAAAACATTTAGTTTTAATGCTACAACATCTAGTGAAAACTGGAAAAAAGATGGTATCGTTAATGGAGAATCAGTATATGATTGGGCCTCAGCCTTGTATGCTGATATGTTTGAGAGTTAATATTCATATATAGTCAAAAAGTATTAAGGTTATAGAGTCTTTAGAGGTGTATAGAGGTGTATAGAGGTTGTTTCCTCAGCATATAGTATGCTGAGGAAGGGGAAGCATTAAATCCTTACTGTGGAAGTCTTTCTTTAATACCTTTTTCAGTGTAAGCTTTAACCATTGCTGCATCAGCTTCTTCTTGAGAATCATAACCAGCTGCTTTCATTGGAATCTCTTCCATTGCTACCATAACAGCTTTCATCTGTTCAAATAACTCAGGGTTAATTGGTTTCGCATCAGTTCCACCATAAATAGCAAGTGTCATATCCATAGATACTAGGTATCTTCTGCCATCACCATACTCAACATAGATTACACGACATGGCATAAAACCACCAAAAAAGCGAGAATGATTTAACATTTTTTTAGCAATACTTAATGAACAAAATTCAGCAATTCTTGCATGTACAACTTTCTCAGGTGTAGGATTTTCAGCTTCTATTAGTCTGAACATATCTTTTTCACCAACAAATCTCATGTTGTACTCGCCAGCTAAATCTTTCATTTCGTCAAAGATTTCTTCTTCTGTTAACTCATCATCAGTAATTAACCACTCTTTCATCATTGCTTGAGCTGGATCACCAGTCTCTTTAACGATATCCATCATACCAGCATAAGCTTTTTGTGTATCATCACTAAAGCCCATAAAAGTCATACCTAAATTCATTGCTGTACAGCCACTCATTATTATTGTAGTCATTAACGCTGCAATACTCATTACAATTGTTTTTTTCATTGTATCTCCTATTTTTTATAATTTTATCATAAATTCTAATATATATCAAAAAAATGAGATATAAATAATAAATATATTAGGAGTGTGTATCTTTCGCCCAAAATATTAGAATATGTAATTTATCTTAAGACTCTTTTTTCTTTTCCATAACATCCTTGGCAGATGTTAGTGCAGAACCTAATGCTGTTTTTGCTATTCCCAATGCTTGTATACCCATTCTTTTTGCTTCAATAGCTGTCGGTGATTTAAATGCAGAGTCGGCTTTTTTGACAAAAGTAGAAAATCTATCCTTCATAACATCAGCAGTCTCTTTCGAAATTCTCAGGAGTTCATCTAAATCGTAGTGCATCTCTTTTTTAATTGCTATTAGAGTCTCTTTAATAGTTGGAGAACTTTCATCTGCTTGTGTCTGAACAACTTGGGAGAAGAGTGAATCTGTTTGATTTAAATCCTCTATAATTGTGTCATAGTCTTCTATAAGGATATGCTTAGCTTCCATTGGAATAAACACAAGTCTCTGTTTAAAGCGTGTTATAGAGTGGATTAGACCACTTCTCATACCCTTTAACGTGGGATAGAGTATATCGTGTGCTCTCACAGGAGAAGCTTCTGCTATCTCAATAGTAGCTTGGAGTATTGTAGAGAGTATTTTTCTAATTCTAATAGTATTTAGAGAACCCTCTTTGATTGCTTCGTATGTTATCTCTTTGATCACTTCGTGAATTGAGTCCTCTATGTCAGAGTCTTTGTCTTTCTCAAGTGCGGTAATAATTGCAGACTCTACAATTTCACTTAGTAGATCAAACAGGTCGATTGTCTGGAGCTTAACTTGGTGTAGTTTTGCTAGTGCTTCTTCATCATCTACACTTAGTTGTGCTTCCATCGCATCAAAGATCTGATATTTAGCAAGTTGAAGTGCTTGGGACTCTCTTTCTAGTTTTCTCTCAATCTGCTCTTTTTGTGCTAAAAGAGTCTCTACTTCATCGTGAAGTGTTTTTGTTTCTATATCTAAGATTGTTTCACTCAGTATTTTTATCTCATGAGTTGTGAGTCTATGTAGGTCTATATTCCACTCGTTAGCAATATGTGCTACGATATCTTCAACTCTATTCTCTATGGAGTCAAGCTTAATATTATAAGATACTTTTAAATCTCTTTGAAGTTTTTCTAATTCCATTTTTTATCCTTCTACAATACCATTCTGATATTTTGATGTGCCTTGAGAGCTTCGTAAATAAAGTTTCTCTCATCCTCATTTTGTATTACGAGCTCTAAGTTCATGCTAACATATTTACCAGCTTTAGAACTGTTTGAGTGCTCAAGAGTATGCTCTCTTTTAATGATTACTTCATGAATGGCTTTTTGTATTGCCTCTTTTTCATAACCAATCAGTTTGTATGACCATGAGCATGGGTAAGTTAACTCTAGCTTTTTTTGACTATCGTTTATAATCTCCATTTTTACCTCCCGATTTTTCTTCCAGCTGAACGTGGCGAATGACCATACCTTTATCGATAGCTTTTACCATATCATAAATTGTCAAGAGGCCTATGCTTGTTCCTGTGAGTGCTTCCATCTCTACACCTGTTTGACCTGTAAGTTTCGCAGTAACAGTGAGTTTAAATCCAGGAAGTTCTGGCAGCTCATCCACATCACAGTTAATACCACTAAGATTCAGAGGATGACACATAGGGATAAGTGTACTTGTCTGTTTTACACCCATTATCGCAGCAATAACAGCAGTCTGTAGAACAGGCCCTTTTTTATTGTTTTGGCTAACTATATTACTATAAGCCTCTTGGCTCATCTCTATAATACCGCTGGCTACTGCAACTCTAGTTGTTTGACTTTTATCAGATACATCAACCATTTTTGGTCTTTGATTTTCATCAAGGTGTGTTAGTTTCATTATAATTCTTTTTTTGGTTTTTACTATTATAGCAAAGTGCTATTAAACAAGTGTTAGGGCTAAAGTATAATCAGAGGGATGGTTCATATTGAGAAAAGGTACTTCATCTTTAAAGTAAAGATATTTGGTAACAGAAGATTTAAGCAGCATACCTAGTTTATGAGAGTTATTCTCTTGCATCTCAAGAAATTTGCACTCTAATGAACGATGGTAGATCCCACATAATGGCTGTATTCCAAAATCTGTTTTGGCAATAGTAGCATCGACTGAACTCTCATCAAATGCTATGAGTTTATTTATTTCATCTAAGCTTACAAAGGGTGCATCAACACTGAGTGCAAAAAAAGAGTCTGTTTGTAAAGTTTTAAAAACTGTAGTAAAACCTATGGTAGGTGCATAGACTGAGTCACTCTGCATATCTTCTATAAAGTCAGCAGTGAAATCAAATTTATTTTTATCTTTGCATGAGATATATACAGTTTTGAAAATTTTATGAAGTCTTGAGAGTTGAAATTGTGTGAGAGTATTAAATCCTGCAAATGGGAGAAGAGCTTTGTCCTCTCCCATTCGACTACTTTTGCCACCCGCAAAGATGACGCAAGGGATATCGAGCATAACTTAGTTAGAAAGTTTAGCTTCGATTCTTCTGTTTTGAGCACGACCTGCTTTTGTTTTGTTACTTGCTACAGGATTTGCTTCACCCATACCAGTTGCACTTAATCTATTTGCAGAAACACCCTCAGAAGCAATTAAACCTTTAACGATATTTGCACGTTTAAGAGAAAGTCTTTTGTTGCTTGATGCTTTACCAACGCTATCAGTATAACCGATGATTTCAGCTTTATATGAAGGAGCTGCTTTCATGAAAGTTGCAAATTTAGCAATATTAGTTTTTGAAGCTGAATCAACTTCTGAAGAACCTGTTTTAAAGTTAATGTTTAAATCAATCTCAGACACACAACCATTTGCATCTACTGCAGTATTAGCTTTTGTGTTTGGACATTTATCCATAGAGTTTTTAACACCATCGTTGTCATCATCTCCATCAACCATACATCCTTTTGCATCAACAGTTACACCAGCTACAGTAGCTAAACATGCATCAACTGAGTTAAGAACACCATCGTTGTCATCATCACCATCTACGATACAACCTTTAGCATCTACAGTACTTCCTGCTGGAGTTGAAGGACAGTTATCAACTGAATCTTTAACACCATCATTATCTGCATCGCCATCAACAACTACTGGAGCTGCAACTACTGCCGCAGGTGCAGCTTCTTCTTTAATTTCGCCAAATGCGAAAGTTAAACCAGCAAGAGCGATAAGGTTGTTATCGTGTCTACCATTGTTACGTTTAGCCATATAGATAGCTTCTAATTTAAGAGCGATGTTATCAGTAAATGGTACTTTAAGTCCAGCACCAAGATCAGCGAAAACACTATCGTCATTTCCGTCGTATTTAACACCCATCTTCTCATAACCAACACCAATTTTAGCAAATGGAACTACAGTTCCCTCACCAAAAGTTTTAACTAAGTTCATCATTACACGTGCTACCTTAGTCTCTGTCCCTGTTGTATATTCTGGTTGAGAATAAAAACCTGAAAGCTCAGGGCTAACTGGCCAGTCTGGATTATTGTATTGTAGCTCTGCGCCACCAACTAAATAACCACTATCTTGCATTGCTAAGTTACCTTCAGCTACATTGTAACCAATCATAGGTGAGATTTCCCAAGCCATTTGCTTCGCCATTACTGCTGTTCCTAGCATTAATGCTGGAATTAAAAGTAGTTTTTTCATTGTTTTCCCTTGTGTATTGAAATTATCGATAAAATTATAGCTAAAAATAGTGAGTTTTTAGTGAGTTACCTAGGATCTGCTATATATCCAGCAATAGCTGAAGTTGCCGCAACAGCAGAGTTAGCTAAATAAACTTTAGAACTTCTACTCCCCATTCTTCCTACAAAGTTTCTATTTGTTGTAGAAACTGCAACCTCTTCATCCCCTAAAATACCCATATATCCACCTAAACAAGCCCCACATGTAGGGTTTGAAACAACACCACCAGCATCTATAATAATGTCCATGTATCCAAGTTTATATGCTTCTTTTAAGATTCTTTGTGTCGCAGGTGTTACAATAAGACGCACATCTGCATGTACTCTTTTCCCTTTTAAAATCTCTGCAGCAATTTTTAAATCGCCTAAACGACCATTTGTACAAGAGCCTATGAAAGCTTGGTCAATTTTAATGTTATCTTTTACCGCTTGAGAGATTGAGTGACCATTTGATGGTAAAAATGGGTAGGCAATTACAGGCTCAAGGTTCGCAACATCTATCTCTAAGATTTGTGCATAAGAAGCATCTTCATCAGAGTAGTGAATACGAGGCTCACGAGCAAGAGTTTTATCGGCTAAGAACTCTTTTGTAATGTCATCGTAAGCGATAATACCACTTTTAGCACCAGCTTCGATGGCCATGTTACACATAGAAAATCTATCATCCATATTTAAGTGAGTAATGGTACTACCAGTAAACTCTAAAGTTTGGTAGAGTGCACCATCAACTCCAATCATTCTAATGATTTCTAAGATAATATCTTTACCCGTTGTGTGCTCTTGAGGCTTACCACTAAGTACTACTTTAATCGACTCTGGAACTTTAAACCAGTTTCCCCCACTAATCATTGCAAATGCCAAGTCAGTTGAACCCATTCCCGTTGAAAATGCGCCGAGTGCTCCATGTGTACATGTGTGAGAATCTGCACCAATTATTACATCACCTGGAACAACAAGTCCTTTTTCAGGTAGAAGTGCATGTTCTATTCCCATATCTTTTTCATCAAAAAAGTTTTTGAGTTTATGTTTTTTTGCAAATTCACGGCTTATTTTTGCTTGATTTGCTGAAGCGATGTCTTTTGCTGGGATGAAGTGGTCTAAAACTATTGAAAATCCATCAGGATTGGCTAGTTCTTTTGCCCCACTGAGGTTAAAAGCAGAGATTGAGATAGGAGTTGTAATATCGTTTCCGATAACCATGTCAATGTTAGAGCGGATAATCTCACCCGCAAAAACTTCATGTCCAACATGTTGTGAAAATATTTTTTCTGTTATAGTTTGAGCCATAATGAACCTTTAAATGTATAATAATATCGCGATTATACCATTTAAGAGTTAAAGTTACTTACTCTTTAGAATTTTCTCCAAAATGTACACTGCATTGAAAGGTAATTTTGAAGATATTCTAAATATTTAGGCTTTGCTATTAGAGTGTATATTTGAGAGCTTTTTTAGTAAACTCTGTTGAACAGAAAAACATTGCTACAAAGATAGGGTTTATTTTTACATAATCATTTTCAATTTTTTCAAAAACTTTAAAATTGAAACCTCCTCCATCATTCGCATCTTTAGATGTGGCTATAAACTCTATAGGTGCTAAGGTTTTCACCATATTTAAAATTTTCTTTTTCTGTTTTTCGTTCTCATTATTAAGAATATTAAAGTCTGGTGTTTCGGAACTTTTATGTGATAGTAGAATTGCTTCTAAAACTTCAAATTTATCTTTAAAAACTAGTTTATTCCAAACTAAAGTTGCTTTGTCGGACTCAATTTTACAAGCCTTGTATGTAAGTGCATTGGGCTTTTGTGCCTTCATCGCTTCTATGAGTGCAAGAAGAGGGTTTACCCCTCCAATATTTTGAGCTGCTTTTGTTAAAAAAAGGTGGATTAGAGCCTTCGTTTCTTCGTTTTGTTTGTTGAAATTACACATTTTTACTTCCTTTATTAAATTTTATTTTATCGCTATACGAGACAAAGCTATTTTTACCATTCTCTTTAGCTAGATACATGGCTTCATCTGCTGTACTTACGATTGTATCTATATCATTACCATTTTTTGGAAATAATGATATACCTATACTTGCCCCAATATGGAGTATTTTGTTACTCACTTTAAACTCTTGGTTGAGTGAATCTATGATTTTTTGAGCTACTTTAGCACCACTCGCTTCGTTGTTTACATTATCGAGTAAGATAATAAACTCATCTCCCCCAATTCTAGCAACAAGGTCCATCTTTCTTATAGATTGCTCTAACCTTTTTGCTGTCTGTATGAGTATCTCATCACCTGCATTATGCCCATAGGTATCATTGATGGTTTTAAAGCCGTCTAAATCTATAAACATTAAAGAGAAGTTTTGTTTTAAACGTGTAGCTCTTTTAATTTCTCTTTCAAGTGATATATAAAAATTAGCTCTATTTGGGAGTCCTGTGAGTTTATCAAAATGTGCCATCTCTTCTAGACGGTGCTGTGTAATAGTTACATAAATACTAAAAATAAAAAGCAGTAACAGTAAAGTATTGAGAAGTGCCTTCGCATAATAGGATTCAAGTAAAAGAGTATTGATATGGTCTGACTCTGTATATATGACTAAGTAGGCTATATTTTTTATATTTGAAAAGTCTTCAATAGCTATATATGTAACAACAATAGAGTTAAAGTTATAAGAGTTTGAAATAGAAAAAGTTTCACCTTTTAGCATTTTTCTCTTTATATAGTTGTCTGTTTGATTTTTAAGAATAACTTGTTTAAAGGTTTTATTTTTAATGTCACTAGAAAATATTTTTTTAACAAAGTATTTTTTACTTTCTAAACTATTAGTATAATTACTGTTCACACCCTCTTGTAAAGTATTTTTTAAAACCTCTGACTTTAAAACTAGCAGGTGTTTAGTAATGATGTATTTATCTGTAATATTTTGTATAAGTGATTCACTTGAAAAAGAGATCTCCATACTCCCTATATGTTTAGTGTGTTTATCAAAAAGAGGGTAGACATATTGAAAACGAGGAGTAGCACTACAAACTTCAAAACCCTCTTGTGGTCTTTTAGTTCTGTTAGTCTGTATAACACTATCCCTAGTCCTTGTAAGATGAGTAGCAGATTTTTTTGGTTCATTCATACGTAAAAAAATTGTATTATCTTGAAGATGAAAGTGTAATTGTATTACACCCATATTTACAAGACGTTTGTACCTTCTTTGCAGCATATTGTACATTTTATCTCTAATAAGTGTTTGCTTCATGGTGTCTGTACCTTGAGCCTGTGCAAAAAGTGTAATGAGCTTTTCATTATCTTGATACATCTCATATATATCACGGGACATGATTTTGAGGTATCTGTACTGTGTCTGATATTGTGTCTGTAAAAGGGTAGTCTGTATGGTTAAATAATTCTTTTTTTGATTTTGAAAAAACTGATCTGTAATGATATTTGAAAGAGTAGCAAAAAGAGCAAAAATGAGAAGATGTTTATAGTATTTTTTTATAATATTCATTAATGCAATTCTATCACAATTTTAGATATGGGTAACTGAAAGAACTATTAAGACAACACTAAAGTCAAAATTGTTTAAGCAGGGTGTAATAACAAAGGTATTATTATGTCAGAACTAAAAGAAGACAAATTTTGTCCGATTTAAAAAACAGAGACTTTTAACCTCTGATATATAAAGGTAAAAAATGCAAGTTTATTTAGATAACAATGCTACTACAATGACAGATCCATTAGTAGTAGAAGCTATGATGCCATTTTTTAGTGAAATGTATGGTAACCCTAACTCACTACACAAATTTGGAACATCAAGCCACCCAGCACTATCTCATGCAATAGACCAAGTTTACACTGGTCTCAATGCAAGTGACAATGATGATATAGTATTTACATCATGTGCAACAGAGTCAAATAACTGGGTTTTAAAGTCAGTTTTTACAGATCACATTGTAAATGGTGATAAAAATCATATTGTGACTACTGAAGTAGAGCACCCATCAATTCTTTCAACATGTAAATGGTTAGAAGAAGAGGGTGTTAAAGTGACTTACCTTCCAGTAAATGAGCAGGGTGTTGTTGAAGCACATACTGTTAAAAGTTTCATCACTGAAAAAACTGCATTAGTTTCTATAATGTGGGCTTCAAATGAGACAGGAGCGATTTTCCCTATTAAAGAGATTGGTGAAATTTGTAAAGAAAAAGGTGTTCTTTTTCACTCTGATGGTGTTCAAGCTGTTGGAAAAATTCCAGTTGACCTTCAAGATGTTCATGTTGATTTTATGTCATTTTCTGCACATAAATTTCATGGTCCTAAAGGTGTAGGTGGTCTTTTTATTAAAGATTCTCAAGCACTAACTCCACTTTTACATGGTGGTGAGCATATGGGTGGTCGTCGTTCGGGTACTCTTAATGTTCCTTATAT